>Ga0164241_10000357_pt1 | contig 91160 bp, 45 predicted proteins | sample OricomyardsoilBY_FD_108780 | JGI IMG/M metagenome (GOLD analysis project Ga0164241, IMG submission 108780) | Backyard soil microbial communities from Emeryville, California, USA - Original compost - Back yard soil (BY) | ecosystem: Environmental > Terrestrial > Soil > Unclassified | place: USA... | reverse complement strand
ATCTTGCAGGTGCGTACGAGCGGCGTGTGCCGCACGCAGCTCAACGAGAACCGCCGTCGCGGCATCAATCGCTGCGTCAGCGATCTGCACGCGATGGAGCGGTTGATTTTGAACCTGCAGGGCCGCGCCGGCGCGCCCGTCCACGCCGTGTGCGGCAAGGTCGGCGGCATCGGCGAGTATGCCAAATTCTTCGGTCCGCTCGCGGGCTGGCTCCACGCGACGATCGTCGAGGGCCAGGCCGAGAGCGCCTACCAGTTTCCGACGCTCGGCCGGCTGCGCTTCGTGCGCGACGCCGACGCGCGCGCGCCGCTCGTGATGCTGGCGTCGCTCGTCGGCAAGTACGTGCGAGAGCTGTTCATGAGCCGCATCGCCAGCCACTACCCGCATGACGACCCGGACGTGGGCCGGCCGAGCGGCTACCATGATCCGGTCACGGCCGCGTTCGTCGAGCGCACCGCCCTGCTGCGCAAGAAGCGCCGCATGCCGGACGGCTGCTTCGAGCGCGAGCGGGATCCAGCGCTGCTCGGGAAAGCCGGCGGAGCCGCCGCCACGTGAGCGCGCCGCTCGTGCTCGACGCCCGCACCGAGCGAATCGTCCGTGGACCGTTGGCGTTCGAGGTGCTGCGCTTCGGAGCTCCGCTCGCGCTCGGCATGGGGCTGCAGACCGCCTTCAACCTCGTCGACGCCTACATCATCGCGCGGCTGCCGAGCGACGTCTCGGGCCCAGCGCTGGGCGCGATCGGGATTTGCGACCAGCTCGCGGCGCTCGGCACCATCGTCAGCTACGGAATCAGCGTCGCCGCCGCCAGCTTGGTGAGCCGGGCCTGGGGCCGCGGCGATCACGACGAGGCGCGGCGCATCGCCTGGCAATCGGGGCTGCTGGTGCTCGCGCTCGGTCTGCTGTTCGCGCTGGTGGGCGGCCTCGGGGCCAAGACGCTGCTAAGCGAGGTGATCGGGGTGAAGGGCCAGGTCGCCGAGCGCGGAGCCAAGTACTTGTCGGTGGTGATGGGCGGCGGGGTCACCATGTTCTTGATGCTGCACTGCGCGAGCCTGCTGCGCGCTGTCGGCAGCTCCAAGACGCCGGTCATTTGGCTCGTGCTCGGCAACGCCCTCAATTTCTTGTTCGCGGTGCTGTTCGTCTACGGGCCCGGCGAAGCGCCCGGCATTCTGGCTTGGGGGCCGCCCTGGGCTCAGGCGCTCGGAGTGCCGAGGCTGGAGCTGCTCGGCGCGGGCGTGGCGACGCTGCTGGCGCGCGCGCTGGTCTTGCTGCCGCTGGTGTTCTTCGCGGCAAAGGCCCTGGGTTTTTTGCAGAAACGCCCGCCGCTCGCCCCCGACCGCGCCCTTTCGGTGGCGGTGCTACGCCTCGCCTGGCCGTCGAGCGCGGAGCTGGTGGTGCGCATGTGCGCGATGCTGCTTACCCACGCCCTCGTCGCGCGCGCCTTCACGACCGCCACCGATCAGAGCGCCACCACCGCCCTCGGGATCGTGTTTCGGTTCGAGACGATGGCGCTGTTCATCAGCATCGGTTGGGGCAGCGCCGTCCAGACGTTCGTCGGCCAGAATCTGGGCGCGAACGAGCCAACGCGGGCCAAGCACAGCGGTTACTGGGCCGCGCTCTACAACACGCTGATGCTGGCTGGTCTGTCACTGCTCTACGTCGCGTTCGCGACCTCGATCATCGGCTTCTTCGATCGCGACCCGCGCGTGCTGTCGATCGCGCAAAGCTACCTGGCTTGGGTCGCCCCGAGCTACGCCGCGCTCGGCGTGGGCATCGTGCTCGGCTCGGTGATGCAGGGAGCGGGAGCGCCGGAGCGCGCGCTGATTCTGGACGCGTGCGTGGTGTTCATGGTGCAAGTACCGGCCAGCGCGCTGGTGCTCAGCTCCGAACAACGCAGCTTGACGCAGGTCTGGTTGGTGGTGGCGCTGAGCTACGTGGCGCTCGCGGTCACGCTGCTGGCCAGCTATAAACGCGGGCGTTTCTTGCGGGCGGCCCTGGCCTAGACCGAGCGCGACGCCAGGCGCTATCATCGGGGATCGTGCTAGCTCAGGGCGACATCGAAAAGTTCGACTTGGTCGTGATCGGCGCCGGTCCCGCCGGTGAAAAGGCGGCCGCGCAGGCCGCGTACTTCGAGAAACGGGTGGCCGTGATCGAGCGCGAGCCCGAGCCGGGCGGCGCCGCCGTGCACACCGGGACGCTGCCGAGCAAGACGCTGCGTGAGACCGCGCTCTACCTATCAGGGCACCGCGCGCGCGCGTTGTACGGGGTCGCCGTCGAGCTCGATCCAGAAGCCACCGTGCCGCGGCTGATGTCACGCAAGAATGCCATCGCCGCCGCCGAGGCGCGCTCGTTTCGTCACAACTTCGAGCGCCATCACGTGAGCTACTTCAAGGGGCGCGGACAGTTCGTCGACGAGCACACGATCATGGTCACGTCCGCCAACGACACTCGCCGAATTTACGGCGAGTTCGTGCTGATCGCGACGGGGTCGAAGCCGCATCGCCCACCCGACATCGATTTCGCCGACGACTTCATCCACGACAGCGACGAGGTGCTCAACATCAACGCCCTGCCGGCGTCACTGGCGATCTTGGGCGGCGGCGTGATCGGCTGCGAGTACGCCAGCATGTTCGCGGCCCTGGGCGTGCGCGTGACGCTCGTCGACGCGCGCTCCGAGATCCTACCGTTTCTGGATCTGGAGCTGGTGGCGCGCCTCAAGTCGGCGATGATCTCCGCCGGCATCACCCTCGTTCAGGGTCAGCGCTGGGGCCGCGTCAAGCGCTGCGCGGGCGGCGTCGAGACCGAGCTCGCCGACGGCACCAAGCTCGTCACGGAGCAGCTGCTGTTCGCGGCGGGCCGCACCGGCGCCACCCAAGGCCTCGGGCTGTCCGGCGTGGGCGTCGAGCCGGACGCGCGCGGTTACCTGCAAGTCGACGCGCAGTTTCGGACCAACGTTCCCCACATCCTCGCCGCCGGCGACGTGATCGGCTTCCCCGCGCTGGCCTCGGTCTCGATGGAGCAGGGCCGGGTCGCGGTTTGCCACGCGTTCGGCTTCTCCTACAAGAAGGCCGTCGCCGCCGAGATGCCGTATGGCATCTACACCATCCCCGAGGTCAGCGCGTTCGGCGAAACCGAAGAGACCTGCAAGGCCAAGCAGATCGCCTACGTAGCCGGCCGCGCGCTGTACGAGAACAACGCCCGCGGCAAGATCACCGGCGATCTCGACGGCATGACGAAGCTCATCGTGGCGCGCGACACCCGCAAGCTCATCGGGGTCCACGTGATTGGGGAGCGCGCGAGCGAGCTCGTGCACATCGGGCAAACCGCGATTTTGCTGGGGGGAAGCGTGGACCTGTTCATCGACACCGTCTTCAACTACCCGACGCTGTCCGACTCGTACAAATACGCCGCCTACGAATGCCTGGCCGCCCTGGCCGCGCCCGCCGCCGCTCCTTGAGCTGCGGCTCAGCGCGCGTCGAGCACGGCGCGGACGCTGCGGGACAGAAGCTCCGACGAGAACGGCTTCTGAACGAACGCGCTGCGCTGCTCGAGCAGCTGATACGACGCGATGCTGCCGTCGGTGTAGCCGGACATGTACAGTATCTTCAGGCCCGGCCGCAGCGCGCAGAGCCGCGCCGCCAGCTCCGCGCCGTCGACACCGGGCATGACGACGTCGGTCAGCAAGAGGTCGATGGTACCGGCGTGGGTCTCGCAGATCGAGACGGCTTCGTCGGGCGATTCGGGCGCGAGCACCGTGTAGCCCCTGCGCTCGAGCACGCGCCGCGCCACCGTGCGAACGGATTGTTCGTCTTCGACGAGCAATACGGTCTCGGTGCCGTTCGCCTCCGCCGGCGGCGGCACCGGATCGCCGACGTCGAGCGCGGCGTCGATGCGCGGCAAGTACACCTTGAAGGCGCTGCCACGGCCGGGCTCGCTGTAAACCCACACGCCGCCGCCGCTGCGCTGCACGATGCCGAACACGGTGGACAGACCGAGACCGGTGCCATGCCCCAGGGCTTTGGTCGTGAAAAACGGCTCGAAGATGCGCGTGCGCGTCGCCGAATCCATACCGATGCCGGTGTCGGTCACGCTGAGCAACACATAAGGCCCCGGCTTGCTGTCCAGGTGCTGGCGGATGAAGCTCTCGTCGGCGACGACGTTGCTCGTCTCGATCGTGACGCGCCCGCCGTCGGGCATGGCGTCGCGCGCGTTCACGACCAAGTTCATGATCACTTGCTCGATGCTGCCGCGGTCGGCCCGCACGCGGCCGAGGCGCTCGCCGGGCAACACCAAGAGCTCGATGCCTTCCCCGAGCGCCCGCGCCAGCATGCGATCCATGTCGGAGAGGGTCGCGTTGAGATCGAGCACCTTCGGCTCCAGCACCTGCTGACGGCTGAACATCAACAGCTGGCGGGTGAGCGCCGCCGCGCGGCTACCGGCAGCGTGGATCGCTTCTAGATCTTCGCGCAGCTCTCCCGGCTGCGACTGGCGGATCAGGTCCTCCGCGTAGCCCAAGATCACGGAGAGCACGTTGTTGAAGTCGTGGGCGATGCCGCCCGCCAGCCTGCCGACGGCCTCCATCTTTTGCGACTGGCGTAGCTGCTCCTCCAATGAGTCGCGGCGATTTTCGGCGCGCCGCTGGTCGGTTTGATCGATCGACAGCACCACCAAGCCTTCCGACACCGGTTGAATCCGCAGATCGAAGTAGCCGACCTCTCCGTCGGCGTGCCGAAACTCGTTCTCGATGCGCTGCGGCTCGCCGCTCTCCACCGCCAACCTGAGGGCGAGATCGATGGGCGAGCCGTCGAAGCCGGGATAGAGCTCGGACGGAGCGTGCCCGATCAGCTGCTCGCGCGTGAGGTGGGTCTGCGATGCGGCGGCGCGGTTCACGTACAGGTAGCGCAGATCGCGGCCCATGATCGTGTAGCCCTCCTGCATGGAGTCGAGCGTTCGCCGCAGCCGCTGCTCGCTCTCGTCGCGCTCGCGCTCGGCCTGCACGCGCTTGGTCTGATCGCTGAGCAAGACGAAGCGCGCCGGTCGATCCTCGAAGGTCGAAAGTTGACTGCCGCCTTCGATGAAGATCACCGAGCCATCTTTACGGCGATGCTTGGCGAGCGCTGCCGTCGGGTCTTGCCCTGCCGCCGACAACATGCCCTGCAGCCGCTGCTGATCGTCGGGGTGGCGCAGATCGTCGACGCTGAGCCGAAGAAATTCTTCGCGACGGTAGCCGTACAGGGCGAGCGCGGCGGCGTTGACTTCGAGCACCTGGAGGCTCGTCGCGTCGATCACGTAGCGGGGTTGAGGGCTCGATTCGATGAACTGCCGGCGGGCCTCCTCGGAGCGGTGCACGGCGGCGCGCGCTTCTTCGGCGGCGCGACGGGCGGCCGCTGCCTCGGCGTACAGGCGGGCATTTTCGACGGCGAGCGCGGCGTGGTCGGCCAGGCTTTGCGCCAGCTCACCGTCGTCGGCGTCGAACGCCGGCGATTCGCGGCGGAAGCGGCCCAACGTCAGCAGCCCAATCGCTCGGCCTTGCACCAGCAGCGGCACGACGAGGACGCTGTGCAGCCCTCGCTCGCCGACCCAGCGCCTCCGCTCCGACGTCGTCTCTTCGCGGCGCTCCGCCATTCGCGGTACGAGCAACGCTTGGCCGCTCGTCAAGACCCCACGCAGCGACGCGTGCTCGGCGAGCACCAGCCGGCGCCCCGAGTCGCTGTGCTCGATCTGTTCGAGCACCGACGGGTCGGGCGCGTGCATGGCGACGGCGGTGATCGACTCGCCACCCTCGTCGAGCAAGAAAACGACGCACGAGTCTCGGATGCTCTCGGCCATCTTCACGGCGACGCTGTCGAGCAGGCTCCGGTAGTCCGTCGTCGCCTCTGCGAAGCGCCGTGTCACCTCCGAGAGCACGCGAAGCCGCGATTGAAGTCGGGCAACCTCCTCGGTCACAGCAGCTACACCATTGGGCCCCATGAGTGGTTTGACGACGCGCTACGCGTTAGGCCGCAGCAGAGCATGCATTATCGCCTTGGGACGGGCGGCGCGCTCGCCGACTTTCATCACTCGTCGCCGCCCGCCTCAACCGCCTCTCGCACACCACCAGGGCGCGCGACAAAGCCCAATATAATCGGTGAGTTTAGTCTCGGGGCCAAAGGTCACACCACCGCGCGGAAGCGTCGGCGCGAACGGCGAGGCCGCTCAACCGCCGGGCATGCCGTGACCGGGGCCGACGATCTTCGGCCACGCCGCGTCCGCGCTCCAACCCGGGTGAACGTGGGGCGGATGATGACACTGACTGGCGCAGAAGCCGTGGTCCGGCATTTTGACGAACGCCTTGTTCTTGGTGTCGGCGACGTGCTTCGAGCCGGGCCCATGGCAAACCTCGCACTGCACCGACGTGAGGTTTTCGACGTGGGTAACGGTGGTGCCCCCCGGTTTGCCGTAGCCGGTGACGTGGCAGCCGACGCAGTCGAGGTTGAACTCTTTGTGCTGCACCGACAGCGTCGCGTAGGCGGCCGCGTGTGAGGTCGAGCTCCAAAACTTGCGCTGCGACTCATGGCACTTGCGGCAGACCTCGACGCCGACGTATCCAGCTTCACCAGCGGCGGGGGCGACTGGCGCGAGATCCTTGTAAGCTTCGCGGTTGTGGTCGTTGACGCGCTGGTAGTAGGCGGCGATGTGCTGCGAGACGGTCGGATCGGAGCCGAGCTTTTCCGTCACCTCTACCGATTGGAAGCGAAAGAAGCTCCCTTGCGCGGGCGGCTGAGCGTCTCGTAGCTTGGCTCGCTCCGCCTCGAGGCTCGCCCGCTCCCCCTCCAGCGTCGCCAGATCTTGCGCACTGCCGCCCTGCTCGATGCGCGCCTTGATCTCGCGCAGGCGCCGGCCAATCTCCTGCTTACGCTCGGCGGCCTCGAGCCCGCTGCCGTCCGCAAAGTCGAACGACTGCCCGCGCACGTACAGATCGACGACGCCGAGCGCTTGCAGATGGTTGGGAGTTTCGACGACGAGCGTCTTGCCGATGAGGGTCGGCGACTGCGGAGGGTCATTGGCTTCGCCTTCGTCGAACGGCTTGCCGAGCACCGCGACCTCGAAGCCGGGCTGGGCTTCGAGCAGCCGGAGGGCGGCGCCGCGCGGCATGGCCGCCAGCAGGATCTCGAGCTGCGAGCCAGCCGCCTTCAGCTCCCCGAGCGCGCTCTTGGCGGCCGCCGCGGCGTCGGTGGCCTCGACGCCGTTCGGAGACTTTCCGAGCACGAGCGGGAGGCTGAGGCCGACGAAGCCGACCTTGATGCCGGAGATGTCGACGAGCTTGGTCGGCTGCAGCTTCGCACCGCCCTTGAGGTTGGCGGCGAGCAGCGTCGCGCCCGTGCGCTGCACGAGGTTGGTCAGCGACGTGTCGCCGAGCAGCCAATCGTTGGCGCCGGGCGCCCACGCGCTCAGCCCTAGCGCCTTGTAGGCGTCGGCCAGCGCGTCGGCCTTGAAGCCGACCTGCGTGTCGCGCCCTGCGTCGGAGCGGGCGTTCAGAAAGAGCATCGGCCCCGCGCCGACAACGAGCGCGTTCGGCGCGGCTGCCGTCTGTGATGCAATGTATGCCGCGGCGTGGTCGGCCCCGCCCAGCATGTCTTTGACGCAGCCGCACGGCTCGAGCGCGCCAGCCACGCTCGACATGACGTAAAGCCGCAACGAAGGCGCACCGGCGGCGGCGCTGCTCGGCTCCGAGCCGCATTTACAGCCGGATGCGCCAGCGCTCATGGCGGCCGCGAGGCCCAGCGACAGAACGAACGTGAGACACGAAGCGCGGCGACTGAGACCGGGACCGGGACCTCGGCGAGACACCTGGCAGGTATAGCGCGGGGCGGGGGCATTTTCGCGGGCTTTCCCGCGCTTCATGAAGCGCGTGCATTTCCGGCCGCCGCGAGCTTGTTTTCGCCTGCATAATGTCGATGCCGTGCCGGAGGACAGCAAGGCCAAAGCGCCCCAACCTTTCGGGCCGTTCGTGCTCGAGCGGCGGATCGCCGTTGGTGGCAGCGCCGAGGTGTTCCTCGCGCGCCCCAAGATCGGCACGCAGCCGGCTGCGCACTTGGTCGTCAAGCGGCTCCTGCGCTCGGTGCGAGAGGGCGGCGAGTTCGACGCGCTCGAGCGTGAGGCCGAGCTTCACCGCGCCGTGCGCCACCCCAACGTCGTCGACGTGTACGGAGCGGGCATGGTCGGTGAAGAGCCGTACCTCGCCCTCGAATACGTCGACGGCGTCGACTTGTACCGGCTGTTGGGACGCGCCGAATCGGAGCAACGCCGCTTCCCGCCGGCGCTGGCCGCTCACATCGCCCGCGAGGTAGCGGAGGCGCTCTCGGCAGTGCACGGCGCGCGCGACAGCGAAGGCAACGGCCTGCACATCGTTCACCGCGACGTCACGCCTTCCAACATCCTGCTCTCGACCGACGGCTCGGTGAAGCTGGGTGACTTCGGCATCGCTCGCTTCGAGCATCGTCTGAAGCCTGCTCAGAGCACTGGCGGCGGCCTAAAGGGCAAGTTCGGCTACCTTTCGCCGGAGCTCGTCGCGGGCGAGCCGTCCGATCACCGCGCCGATCTGTTCGCGCTCACGGCCGTGTTCGGCGAGATGCTGATCGGTGAGCGCGTATTTCCCGGTAGCGGGCAGCTGGCGGTGCTGCTCGCGATTCGCGACGTCAATATCGAGCCCCTGCGTCGCGCTGCGCGCCATTTGCCGGCGGGCATGCTGGCCGTCTGCGAGCGAGGCCTCGCCCGAGAGCCCGACGACCGCTACGCGGACGCGGGCGAGTTTGCGCGCGCGCTCGCCGGCTTCGAGCGGCCGAGCCGCGAAGAGCTCAAAAAGACGCTCGCGGAGTGGGTGGTGTGGGCGAAAGACTCGAGTGAGCTGGCCAAGCGCATCGAAGGCCAGATTCGCGACTCGGTGCAGCGCATGCAAGCGGCGCGCAAACGCAGCAGCGGCGCCATGCCCGCCGTGCACGGGGCCTCCGAAGTCTCGGTGGTAGGACCACGCCCCGATTCGCTGTCGGTGCCGTCGGGGTCACGGGTCAAGCGTACCGATGGTCAGGTGCTGGAGCAGGTGCCGTTCGCGAAGCTGATCGAGATGATCGCGACCGGCGATCTGGGCGGCGAAGACGAGGTCGCGGTGCTCGGCGGAGACTTCAAGCAGATCCGCGAGATCCACGAGCTGGCGCGGCATTTGCTGCCGTCGACCACCGCCACCACCAGTCGCATCTTCGAGCCCGGTGTGCCCGATTACCAGGCGCTGCTGCGCGAAACGACCATGCTGGAGGTGCTGTCGCACATGCGCCAGAAGGGCGAGACAGGCGCGCTGTTCGTGGAGCGCTCGAGAAATCTGGGCGCTTCGGTGCGCAAGGAGCTGTACATCAACTCGGGCCGGCTGCTGCACGTCGCCTCCTCCGACCGCGAGGAGCTGCTCGGCGAGTACCTGGTTCGGCGCGGGCGGCTGACGCGCGAACAGCTCGACGCGGCGCTGGGCTCGTTGCAAAAATTCGGCGGGCGTTTGGGCGACACTCTGATCGGCCTGGCGCTGGTCGACGCCGTCGACGTGTTCCGCGCCATCCGCGATCAGGGCCGCGATCGCGTCGCCGCGCTGTCGACGTGGGAAGAGGGCCTGGTCACGTTCTATCGCGGCACCGCGCCGACCCGCGTGGAGTTTCCCCTGGATCTCGACCTGGCGAGTCCGATGATGGCGGGCACGATCCTGCGCTCCAAGGGCGAGCCGCGCTCACTGTTGCCGCCGAGCGGCAGGCTGGTCGTGCCCGGTCCGCGTTACGAAGCCGGCAAGCTGTCGCGCGAGCGCGGCACCGCCCCCGCCTCGCTTCAGTACGTGATGACGTTCGTGGCAGAGCGGCTCGCGATCGACGCCGCCCTCGATCGGATCGCGCAGTATCGACCGGGCCGCGACGCGCGCGCGGTCAGCCCGAAGGAAGCGGCGGCGGCGCTGCTGGTCGCCGAGCTACTGGGCTGGGCGGCGTGGTCGTGACGGCCGCGCGCGGCGGCGACGTTACGGAGTCTTGGCGAACGGCAAGATCGTCTTCAGGTCTTCGTCGTTGAAGCGCAACATGCCGCCGACGAAGTAGTCGCGCCGAGAGTTGCTCAAGATGTCTTCGACGCCGCCCAGCAGCCACAGGCGGTTGATGAACTCGTACCCGAGTGAGATGCGCCAGCGCGGCAATACGACCTCGCCGAAGCCATACAGATCTTGGCGCAGCTCGAAGCGACCGTCGAACAGCGAGGTGTCGAGCCCCAAGCCGCCGGTCGACTCTTTGATGCCGAAGCGACCGGTGAAAGGACCGAAGCTTTGCGCGAACTGCAGCGAGAACCGCAGGGAGTTGGTGGTAACGGTGCGCACCTCGCGGTAGTGCGGCGGGTCGTTGGGGTTGGTGGTGTCGACGTCGGTCTGTTCGAAGCGCGTCAAGCCCTTGGGGTCGTTGACGATCTCGAGCAGGTAGTACTTGTCTTCTTTCGGCTGCAGCCGAATCTCGACGTAGCTCTTTACGGTGCTGGCCAGAAACTGATAGTCGGTGCGCAGGCTAACGATGGTCTGAAGCCGCGAAATGCCGCCCAGGAAATCGCCCACGTTCTCGACCGCGCCCTCGACCTCGTTGATGAGCTTTTCGTCTTTGCTCAGGCGGCCCAGCGTGCCCTCGCCGCGATTGAGGCGCGCCGTCACGTCGTCGACGTTCTTGAGCGCGCTCTCCAGGTTTTGGCTGGCCCTGTCGACGCGCTCGACGATCTTGCGCACCTCGCCCTGGTCGCCGTTTCCGGTTGGATCTTTGTGCACCAGCTCGCGCACGTCGCGCGTCGTCTCGCGCACGTTCTCGAGAATGGCTTGGATCTCGGGGCCGCTACGCGTCGAAATCTCGCGCGTGTTGTTGACGATCTCGTGGATCGCTTGCCGGTTTTCGCGCACGGTTTGGTTCAGGGCTTCCGTCACCTGGGCCAGGTTCCGCAGCGTGGCCTGAATGTCCTGCTTGCCCTGCTCGCTGCCGACCGAGGTCGCCAGCGCCCGCGTGACCTCCTTCACGTCCTTGGCGATATCGGACATCTGACGCATCAGGTCGTCCGTCGTCTGCGCCTCCGTCACGACCTTGATCTCGTCGCCGTTGGCGAGCTTGCGGCGGCCTTCGGTTCCCGGGGCGATGCGTAGCTGGAACTCCCCGAGCAGGCTGGAGGCGACCTTCGCCGCTGCCGCGTCGTCGTAGAGCGGCACGTCCTCGTTCATCGCGATGTCGATGCGCGCGGTGTCGTGCTCGAGCTTGATGCTCTTCACGCGGCCGACGGGGATGCCCGCGATGCGCACCTGCGACATCTTCGCGATCCCGCTCGCGTCTTTCATGCGCGCGAACACCACGTAGCCGTCCGCGTCGCCGGACTTCGTGACGTAGCGGTAGATGAACAGGCCCGCCCCCACCGTCACGACAGCGAAAGCGCCGACCTTCACGGCAGAGGTTAAGCGTCCGGCCAACCCGGCGAGCGTAGACGCCATGCCCGGGGGTCGCAACGTCCACCGCCGGAAAACATGCTACAAAAGGTCCATGGGCCGATTTGGCTCGGCTCGCGGCGTACGACGCCGCACCGCGCACCTCGCCGGTTTGTCTCTCGGACTGGGGCTGCTCGGCCCGAGCTACCTCGTCGCTTGTCATCCCATGGAGGCCGGCTCGACGGCGGCGAACGCCGCCCGTTCGCACACCGCCGCCACGTTCGCCAGCGTCGGCGGCGAGGTGTTCAGCTTTCCGGACGCGACAGCTTCGCCGCGCGAGGCGGCGGGCGTCCCTCGCGAGCTCGTCGCGTTTTTGCAGCAGTGCCGGCTCGGCGACGCCGCCCTGGCGCGCGTTGCCGAGCGCTTCGCCCGGCGCCAGAGCGAGGGCAGCGCCGCCCTCGATGTATCGGAGATAAGCTTTGCGTTGCGCGCCGAGGGCTCGCCGTACGTTTGGCCACGCGCGTGGACGCTGGAGGGCGATGACCTCGTCAGCTCCGCCGCGGTGCAGCGTATGCGCACGTGGCTGGACGGCTTCGACGACGGCGGTGAGCGGCGCTGCGGCGTCGCGCTCGTCAGCGGCCGCGAGCACAGCGTGCTGGCCGCCGTCGCCGTCGACGCGCTGGCAGATCTCGAGCCGTTGCCGGTACGGCAGCGCGCCGGCAGCTGGGTCGAAGTGAAGGCGAGCATGCTCGTCGCCGCGACCGACGCCAAGCTGATCGTGCTCGGCCCGAGCGGCCTACCCTACGCGGTGCCGACCAGCTTCGACGGCAAACGCGCCCGAGCGCGCTTCCGCGCCGATCGACCGGGGGCGTTTTTGGTTCAGCTGCTGGCCAACGTCGCGGGCGGCCCACGGCCGGTGCTCGAAGCAACGGTTTACGCCGACGTGCAGCCGCCGCGATCATTCTTCGTCGATAGCGCTCCCGGGGAGCCGGTCGTGCCGCCCGCCGCCGACGCCGATCGAGACGCAGCCCTGTTCGATATGATCAATCGCGCGCGCGCGTTCGAGCGAAGTCCGACCTTGCAGCGCGACCAAAACCTGGACGCCATCGCCGAACGCCACGCCCAGGCAATGCGCAAGCTGCAGCGCATTGCCCACGACGCCGGCGACGGCGATCCGCGCAGCCGCGTCGAAGCTGCCAACCTGGACGTGCTGGCCGCCGGTGAGAACGTCGCCCACGCCATCGACGTCACGCGCGCTCATCGGGCGCTGTGGGCCAGCCCCTCTCACCGCGAAAACCTGCTGGAGGCCCGTTTCGACAGAGTGGGAATAGGAACCGCCCTCGACGACGACGGCTCGATCTGGGTGTGCGAGGTATTCGCCGACGTGCCTAACTAGGTCGTTCACGCGTCCGACCACTGAACCACCGGCCGGTCATATGAGCGAAATCATCGCTTCTAATGCGGAATCGGGCAGAGTACTTTTCGGCCGTGCTGCCTCTTCGGGATCATGAGCGCGCCTGCCTTCATTCGGTTTTTGGACGCGGGGCGCGCGCCCTGGGGGCGTTGGCCCTTGGCGCTGGCCTCCTGCTGAGCCCCCACGAGGCGCGAGCCCAAGCCTCGTATTTCCAGCTCGACCGGGCGCAGCTGTCGGGTGCGCCTGACGACGGCTTCATGGTCTGGCGTCCGGTCGGTTCGGAAGAAAACCGCGTCTTCGTGAATGGGGCGCTCGGCTACTCCCACAACCCACTGCGAAAAGACACGGTCACCGACAACGCTGTCGTCGAGCGCAGCATCGACAACCCGGTGGGAGGCCAGTTCATCACTTACCTCTCCGGCGGCGCGCAGGTCCTGAAGCGTCTGACGTTCGGGGTCATGCTGCCGATCAACCTGCTAAACATTTACGGCGACGACCCGCAAGGCCAGGGCGTCGGCGGCGGCGGCATCGGAGACTCGCCGGTAGGCATCGGCGATCTGCGGCTCGACGTACGCGTCAAGACTTGGGAGACCGACAATCAGTGGCTCAAGTTCGGGCTCGGTGCCGCGCTGTTCGCTCCCACCGGCAACCAGCAGGCGTTCGCGGGTGACGGCGGAAGCAGCGGTTACCTTTACGTCGCGAGCGAGCTCGACTTCGGAAAGTTCTTTTTGAGCGGCAACCTCGGTCCGCATTTTCGCCCCGACGGCAGCATCGGTGGCAGGAACGGCAGCCTGTACCTCGGCTCCGATCTTCGCTGGGCTTTCGGCGCCTATCTGCCGCTACGCGAGGGCAAGGTGCGGCTCGGCGGCGAGCTTTGGGGCACGACCGGTCTCACGTCGGTCAACGACAAGAACAAGTTCTTCGCGGGCCAAAACACCGACCTGGAGTGGCTCGCGCAAGGCCGCTTCACCATCGATCCAAGCGATAAGGTCTACGTGCAGGTCGGTGCGGGCACCCGCCTCAGCACCGGCTACGGCGCCCCCGACTTTCGCGTCTTGGGCTCGATCGGCACCTACGCGAACCTCCTCGACTTCAAGGCCAAGTCACCGGCGCGCAAGGTCGCGATCACGCCCGACGTCGACGACTACGACCGTGACACCGACGGCGACGGCTATCCCGATTCCGTCGACGGCTGCCCCACCGAAAAAGAAGACGGTAAGCCACCGCAACCGAGCGATGGTTGTCCTGGCAACTCCGATCGCGACGGCGACGGCATCCCCGACGTCGACGATCAATGCCCCGACAAGGCCGAAGACAAAGACAACGTCCAGGACACCGACGGCTGTCCGGAAGACGACGCCGACTCCGACGGCATCCCTGACGTTCAGGACAAGTGCCCGACCGAGCCCGGTAAGCGCTCACCGATCGCCGAGAAGTTCGGCTGCCCCAGCCTGATCGAAATGGGCGGCGACGGCAGCGTTCAACTGCTCAAGCCGATCGAGTTCGAGACCGGCCACGCCACGATCAAGGCCGTTAGCTTCCCGATCCTCGACGAGGTGCTGGAGCTGCTGAAGAGCCGCTCCAACCTGCGCATCGGCGTGTACGGCCACACCGATAGCAAGGGCATTCCCGCGAACAACTTGAAGCTCAGTAAAGATCGCGCGGCCGCCGTGCGAAACTACCTGACCGGCAAGGGTATCGCTCCGAGCCGGCTCGAGTCCGAAGGCTTCGGCCAGACCAAGCCGGTGGCGCCCAACGAGACCGACGAGGGTCGGGCCAAGAACCGTCGCGTCGAGTTCAAGATCCTCAGCGGCGCCGACTGAGGGGCGCCGGGTCGGCGCGGCGAGCCGCGGGTCAACGGGGCGTTTTCGCAGCGTGTGGCGCTGACGCTCGGCGGTCCCGCTGGTTTTGCGCCGTGGCCTTGTGCCGAACGCGGCACGCTTCGTGCTTTGCGGCGGGCCATGCTGCGACACGTCGAGAGCTGCGTGGGCAAGAAACACCAGCGACGAGCGGCCCGATGAGTCCCACGCGCATCGACGTGATCAGCATGGCGGGAGCCACCGAGCGGCGCTCGGTGTTCGCGGACGCGGCGGGCGGTGCTCGCGCTTCCTGGCGCTTCGTCGACGCGGCGACGGCGGCGCCCGCGGGCCTGCCCTACGACGAGAGCGCGGCCGTGCGTCGCTTCGGCCGCCCCCTGAGCCGAGGTGAAATCGGCTGCTTTGCCAGCCACTACGCGGCTTGGAGGTCGGTGCTCGACTCGAGCGATCGCCAACGCATCGTGCTCGAAGACGACACGATCGTCGATTGGCCGTTGATGGACCTGCTCGCCGGCGTCGACTTCGCGGCCTGCGAGCTCGACCTGGTGCGCTTGTATTCAACCCATCCTTTCAAGCACAGCGTCGCCATCGAGCGCTTTCTGGGTCCCCACACGCACCTGGTCCAGACGCGCGGCATGTTCTTGGGCACGCAGGGTTACGTACTGACGCGCCGCGCCGCACAGCGCCTGGTCGACCTGGCGCGTGGCATCACGATGCCCGTCGATTGGTTCATGACGCGCTACTGGGCCTACGGACTTCGCAACTATTGCGTCTTCCCATTCCCGCTCATCGAGCGTTACGTGCCGTCCGGCATCGGCGATCGCTCGGAGGCGGCGGCGCCGGGCCGCGTCGAGCGAGTCGTGCGCCAGGGCTGGCGCGTCTTCGATCGGGTTTCGCGTGGCTTCGCCGATCACGTACGCTTCCGCCGCAACCCGTTTCCCCCGACGCACGACGTCGGGCCTTCGTTCGTGGAGCGCATGCAGCTCCGCCTCGACGTGCAGGAATGAACGCCATGTTAGTCAAAGAAGGCTGGAAAGCACTGACCGACGAGCTGCTCTCGCTCGCCGCATACCGCCGCCCGCTGCGCTACGTCCCGAACGCCGGCAACGCCGGCGACGCGTTGATCGCCGCCGGCGCCTGGCAGCTGTTCGACGAGCTGGGACTTTCGCCGGTCCCCACCCGAACCACGCAGCTGCGGCTGGCGGACGTGGCGATGTACGCCGGCGGCGGCAACCTGGTCAGCGAGTATCAGGACTGCGCTCGCTTCCTGGAGCGCTGCCTGGCGGTGGGCGTAAAACGTGCCCTGGTCTTGCCGCAAACCGTCCGCGGACACGAGGCGCTCCTGCGCCGCCTCGATCAACGCTTCACCATCGTCTGCCGCGAGGGCGAGTCGTTGGAGCGGCTTCGAAGCATCGGCACCTCCGCCAAGATCATCTCCGCGCCGGACCTGGCGCTGCGGCTCGACGTCGAGCGGCTGCTGAGTCGGTGCGCGGAGCTGCCGGCGCGCGCTCACTTCGCGCAAGACTTGCTGCTGCATGGCCGGCTCCCCGCCTACCTGAAATGGCGTTCGCGCTTGCTGGCGCTGTCGAGGGAGCGCCGGCCGACGATGCACATCATTCGTGGGGACGCCGAGGCGGTGCCGGGCGTCAGCGGCGAGGCGCGCTGGGACGTGAGCGGATTGTATTGGTCGGAGTTCATGCTCCGGAGCGAGGTAGAGTTCGTTTCACGCGATCTACTGCAGCTCGTGCAAGGCGCGCGCGAGGTCGTCACGAACCGGCTGCACGCCGGCGTGGCGGCGGCGTTGATGGGCCGACGCGTGACCTACACCGACAACTCCTACGGTAAGATCCGTGCCGTCTACAACAGCTCCCTCAACGACATCGCCACCATCTCGTTTGGCGCCGGCGCGGGCGAGCGCGCGGCGTAGCGTCGCGATGACGCGAGAACGACACGCGCTGCCCGGCTAGGCCTGAGCGGGGGTGGCGAGGCGGCGGCCCACCGCTGAACGGGCGAAGCCGAGCACGGTCGCGACCAGCTCACGGTCGAGCAGGTAGGCGGTGCTCAGGTAGCTGATCGCGCCTGCCGGCACGAGCGCGCACAGCCGCGCGACGGTGGGCACATCGACCGGCAACGCGAAGCGGGTCAGACGAACGACGAGGACCATCACGAGCGACGCCGCCAGCGGCACCAGCACGCCGCGGAATTGGCCAAAAAACCCGAGCGAGGTCGCGCGCTTCACCATACCGATGCTGACCGGGAAGCTGACGAGCGACGTCGTGATCCAGATGCCGATCGCCCAGCCGAGGCTCGGCACCCGCGACGAGAACACGGCCACGACCATGAAAACGAGCTCGATCGACTTCGATATCAACAGATCGCGGGGGCGCCCGACGGCGGTGAGCACCGGGCTCATCAACAACCGTGGCGCCTGCACCAGCACCAAACAGGCGAGCGCGGTGACGTAGGGCGCGCTCGGCAGCCACTTCTCGCCGAACAGCAGCGTCACGACCTCTGGCGCCGTCATCGCGATGCCAAGAAAGCAGGCATACATGCTGAGGCAGACGAAGCCGGTCGCCTGCTGGAAGGTGCGCTTGAGCTTCGGTAGGTCGGACTGCACGCTCGAGAGCATCGGCAGCGCCACCTGGGTGACGGCGGTGGCAGAGATCGACCAGAACACGTCGATGGCGCGGAAGCTGAGGTTCAGGTAGCCGGCGGCGGCGACGCCCAGAAAAATGCCGCTGAGCACCGTGAACAGCCGCTTGACGCCGAAATTCAGGAACAGCGCGCCAACGGCGTACACGCCGAAGCCCCACAGCTCGCGAAACTCGCGACGACCGAAGCGCAGGCGCGGCCGCTCGTCGCAGGTCTTCCAGAGCAGCAGCGAGCCGACGAGCTGAATCAACACTTGCTGCGCGATCAATCCCCAAATGCCGGCCCCAAACGCGACCAGCGTGATGCCGGCCAGCGCCCCGACGGTGCGGCCGAGCAACGACCGAATCGCGAGCGGTCGGAAGGAGAGGCTGCGCCGCTGACGGGCCACGATCGTCGCGCTCAAGCTGGCAGCCGGAAAGCACAGGGCCATGCTGCTGAGCACCCACCCGGCGGAGTGATTGTGGACCAGCACCCCGAACAACGGCGAGAGCGCGCAGCACGCGACGAGCAGCACGACGCTCAGGCCGACGCTGAACGTGAACGCTGTGTCGTAGTGCAGCTCGGTGACCGACTCGCGCTGCACGAGCGCGTCGTGGAACAGCATCGTGACGAGCACCTGCAGCAGCTCGATCAGCGCCAGCGCGATCGAGAACAGACCGAACTCCGAGGAGCTCAGCAGGTGGGTGTAAATCACCAACGAACCCATGGAAATCAGCGCCAGACCGCCATTTTCCACGACACTCCACAGCGCCGACCGAGCGGCTCGAGTGCGATCCATGGTGCTCGTCAGACCGGCGAGCGCCCGTCGGCGCTCCGAGATAGCCAATTCTTCAAGCGCTGGAGGTTGGCCTGCACCCGCGCATCATTCAACGGATGCTGCGACGAGCCAAGCGATGCCTGCGCCGATTTGGTAAACGCAGCTCTGCCACGGGACTTTAAGACACACGGCGCCGGTTTGCACCGAACGGGGGGCGCTGATCCGCTGAAAGCGCAGCGGGTATTCGACATACAGCGCCGCATTTCACGGTTCGTGCCGAAGCCCAGCCCTTCAGTCGGTGCGGCTATCGAGCGACGCTGTAACGGCGGTGCGCGTGAGCAGATGGTGCAAGAGCCAGACGGCGCCCGCGGAAGCGATCCCGATCATCGTGTAGGGCAGCTCTCCGATCACGCGCATCGACGTCCAAAAGCTTCCCTGAGCGGCGAGCATCATTCCGAGCAGGACGGCGGCTCGACCTGCACCAATGACGGCAAAGCCACGGGTCAGCGGCGACGCGGAGCGGACAGGAAATCCGCTCAAAAGTGCCACTCCAACCATCGTCTGCGCGAGCAGGTTCTTCCACGCGATGCAGAAGGCGACCCAAGCCGTCGGTGCCGCCGTCTCGCCGAAGGCGCCGGCGGCCAGGTCGAGGTGAGTCGGATCGATGCCGCCGCCGACGCCGAGCCGCAGCACGAACGCGAGCGCAAACCAGAACCCGAGCAGCGTGAGCAGCCGGGCCGCGGGCTTGTCCGCGGTGAACGAGGCCGCGCTGCGACGCGCCACGAGCAACGCCAGTCCGAGCGCGGCCACCACGATCGGCACCTCGATGTCACGCGAAACCCAGGCGTAACCACACAGCAGGCAAAGCAAGCCCAGCTCGAGCTCTCGGCGGGCCAACAGCAAGAGCGATAGCAGCGGTATCAACAGCAGCGCCGGGCGTCCTAGCCACGGCCCCGCATGGCGCCTGAGCGCCAGCGAAGCCAAAAGCGCGACGCAAAAAAGCGCGATGGCGCGAGATCGGCCCGGGCGGCGTTGCACGAGCTCGACGGCGACGCCCACGATGGCCAGCGCCCCCAGCCCCACGATCAGGTTCGGATGCTGGCCGAGTCGTAAGCTCGGTAGCCCGTCGGGGAACCAGCCCGCCGGCAGCAGCAGCAGGCCCCACAAGGCTAGCCAGCCCATGTCCACCCTGCGAGCAGCGCGCGGGGGCAGTGACAGCCCCCAGCGCTCCGGAGAGCTGGAGCCTAGAATGACGAGCGGCACGATCAACGTCACCGCGAACGCCACCGGCTGCAGATTGCGCGGGTAGGTCACGGCCAGCCCGCCCGGGACCAATGCGGGCGCGTAGCTGCGGCAGCGGCCGAGCCATGACAAGAAGCGCTCAGGCCGAACCAGGAGCAATAGCGTCGGTAAATTGAACAGCACGAAGAAACCGACGACGGTCGCGCTCAGCCAGATGCCGGGCAGCTTCTCGACGAACGCGGTGAGCACGACCGACAGCATGCTCAAGAACAAGGCGAGCAGCGCCGGCCCCGGCCCGATCGGGCTCAGCCAACAAGCGGCGAACAGCGCCGCCCCCACGCTGATACCGCCGAGCGTCCACCAGGCGCGTCGCGAGAAGATGCCTTGCTGATTGCGCAGCAGCTCGTCGCTCGCGGTGGCGAGCCGCCGTGCCTCTGCAATCTGGCGCGCGGGCGCGTTGCTCGCGACTCTACGGACATTGGCGAGGTCGGCCGCGAGCGCGGCGCTACCGTCCTCGTCGAGCTTTCGCGCGAAGGTCAGCGCGCGCCCGACGTCGTTCAGCGCCACCTTGGCGCGCCGCTGCGGGTCAAGGTCGAGCCAATCGACCAGAAGGTGACCCTGGGAATGGCAAGGCGCCGGCACTCCCAACAGGGCGGCCAGGGTGCCGGGTACGTCGACCTGATCGAGGCGGGGACCGGGCTCACCCTTGGGGGCGATGCCGGGGCCATACGCAAAGATCGGCGAACGGCGGTGGATCAAGACGTCGCCGCCGTGATCGCCGGCGTCGTTGGCGCCGTGATCGCTCATGACCAGCACCGTCCACTCCGGCCCGAGCTCCGCGAGTAGCTCGAACAGCATGCTGTCGAAGCTCTTGATGTGCTTACGGTAGCGCTCGGATTTGACGCCGTACGCGTGACCTTGGTGATCGGGGGTGACGAAATGCAGGACGAACGCGTCGGGAGCGTGGGCGAACGTCGCGCGGGCGTCGGCGAAGGTCTTGACGTTGAAGTCCACCTCCACCGCGGCGTTGGGCGGGTCTAGCCGCATCTCGTCGAAGGCGCTGCCGAACATCTCCGCCCACGTGGGGTCGCCGACCAGCGCCACCTTGAGGCCCCGCTCGTGAGCATTTTGCATCCAGCTCTCGAACGGCGGCGGATCCGGGTTCAGGTTTCGCGCGAACTGCTCGATGCGGCCGCGCTGTCCGGTCGCGAAGGCTTGCACCGCGGAGCTCGTCATGCTGACGGGGCCCGCGAGCATGTCGGCGCTGCGGTGGCGCTGCATCGCCTCCGCGAAGTGCGGCATCCGCTCGGGGTCGGTCGCGACGTCGTACCGAAGCCCGTCCACGATCACGAACAGTAGGCGCTTGGTCAACGGTTGCTCGACAACCCGCGCCTTGGCCAGTCGCGGCGGGGGGCCGGGCTTCAGCAGTAGCAAAGTCGCGAACACGACGCCGACCACGTACGCGACGCTGAAACCAAGCCGGAGAAGCCGCCTCCACACGGCGCGGAAAGTACGTCATCGCGCCGACCCCGCGCAACGACCTAGGCCGCGCCCTCGCAATCCACTCGGGTCAGGCGCGCCCGCCCGCGGACGTCAGCGCCATCTGCACGTGGCGCGGGCCCAATACGCGCGCGGCCAGCGCGTCGAGTCGTTCTCGAACGTCGAGCGGCAATTTCACGCCCAGCGCGGCCACGTTTTGCTCCAAGTAGCGCACGCGCTTGGTGCCGGGAATCGGAACCACCGCGATCTCCCAGAGCGCCGCCCGAGCGTGGACCCAAGCCAGCGCCACCTGCGCCGTCGGAACGCCGAGCGCCGCCGCCGCTCGCTCCACCTCGCTCACGATCGCGCGATTGTTGTCGATCACGCCCGCCTGCAGGCGGGGCTGAGCACGGCGAAAATCGCCAGCCTCGAGCTCGTCGACCGGCGGCAGCTGCCCGGTCAGAAACCCGCGCCCGAGCGGAGAATAGGGCACGAAACCCACGCCGAGCTCGCGGCAGGCCGGGACTACGCTCTGCTCGACGTCGCGGCTCCACAGCGACCACTCGGACTGCACCGCGGAAATCGGGTGCACGGCGTGCGCTCGCCGCAGCTCGCTCTCCGTCACCTCCGACAGACCGAGGTAGCGAACCTTGCCCGCTTTCACCAGCTCGCTCATCGCGCCCACCGTCTCTTCGATCGGCAGGCTCACGTCGACTCGGTGCATGTAGTAGAGGTCGATGGTGTCGATGCGCAGCCGAGCAAGGCTCGCCTCGCAAGCTTGCTTCACGTAGGCGGCGTCGCCACGCACGCCGCGAGCCATCGTGTCGCCGGGCACGCCGACGATGCCGAACTTGGTGGCCAACGTGACTTGCTCGCGCTGCGTTCCGAGCACGCGCGAAAGCAGCTGCTCGTTCTTGCCCTGCCCGTAGAAGTCGGCCGTGTCCCAGAACGTGACGCCCAGCTCGAGCGCGCGCTCGAGCACGCGCTCGGACTCCGCGTCGTCGGGCGTGCCGTAGGCGTGGCTCATACCCATGCAGCCGAGGCCCTGCTCGGACACCTCGAGCCCTTGGCCGCCGAGCGTTACGCGCTTCACTGGAGTTTCCGCCTTGCTCATCCGGCAAGCGTAGTCCCCGATCACGGCGGGCGGGAGCCTCGCCTAGAACGACGAAAGCGCGGATACCTCGAAAGGTACCGCGCTCGTTCGCGACGTTCGGCGGGGCTCGAGCCAGGGCGTCAGCGGCGCTGCGCCCCGACCCTCACTTGCTGTGAGGAGGCATTTTCGCCTCTTTGAACACGACGTGCTCGCGCTTGACCGGATCGTACTTCTTGAGCTCGAGCTTGTTGGTCTGCGTGCGCTTGTTTTTGGTCGTGTAGTACGTGAAGCCCGTACCCGCCGACGAAACGAGGCGAATGTTCTCTCGCATGGGACGCGGGGAGTATCATGCGGACCAGGGTCGATCAAGCCGAGAACGCGCCCGAACGGCGGAGAACTCCGAAAAAAACCGCCGGTACTTGACGAAGTCGCCGATGGATGGGAATTACGCGCCCGCAGACTAGGAAGCCTCATGAAACGCACGTACCAGCCCCACAATATCAGCCGAATTCGCACGCACGGCTTCCGTAAGCGCAACAGCACCAAGGGCGGTCAAAACGTGCTCAAAAACCGTCGCCGCAAAGGTCGCTGGCGGCTGACGGTTTCGATCTACGAAAAGTAGAGTGGTTCCGGGTACGTCGACCGGTGCGCCGTCCCGGCTGCCCCGCCCTACTCGCGAAAATCGCGTCCGCAAGCGCGCCGAATACCTGGAGATTCAGGGAAGTGGCGCGCGCGTCAACGGCGATTGCTTGGTGTTCATCTTGCTGCGCCGCCCTCCCGGCTCGCCGCTGCGGCTGGGCATCACCGCCTCACGCAAGATCGGTGGCGCCGTGCAACGTAGCCGCGCGCGCCGCCTGATTCGTGAAGGTTTTCGGGCAGTTTTCTCCGAGCTCCCGAGCGCGCTCGATATCGTCGTCATCGTGCGGCGGCCGCTCGGCGACAGAAAAATGGAAGCGGTGCTCGCGGAATGGCAGAAAGCGTTGCCCCGCATCCGCCAGCGCAGCGGCAGCTGAGCTATCTTGAGGCCGAGCCATGCTGGCCCCGCTCTTGATGCTGCTGATCCGCGTCTATCAAAGAGTCGTCTCGCCGCTGCTTGGACCGGTCTGCCGCTTCGAGCCGTCGTGCTCCCGGTACACCCACGAATGTTTGCGGCTACACGGCGCCGCCAAGGGCTCGTACCTCGGCTTTCGTCGTATCATTCGCTGCCATCCTTTCCACCCTGGCGGTTACGACCCGCCGCCGCTGCCGGCGGGAACGCCTGCGCCTCCGTCTCCTCTAGCTTCGCGGCCGCCGACCCCCGATCCCTAACCCCTCGCTCCTGTCGCTGGCCTCGTGCTAGACCGCCTCCCACAAATCTCGCGCCCGCCGATCCGGCTGTGAGCTGGTTCACGAAGCGGGTTTCCTCGGAAAAAACGTAGCTCATGGAACGCGGCAATCTAGGTCGCTGGTTGCTCATCGCCGCCGGTATCTTTCTGTTCCTCCGGTTCGGCACGAACATCCTCGGGGGTGAACACAAAGCACCGCAGCCGATCGGGCCGGCGGAAGAGGCGGCGCCTGTCGTCGCCGCGACGCGCGCCCCCGAAACCCTGTGCGATCTTTGGGGCGACCGTTTTCACGCCCAGCTGACGACGCGGGGCGCATCGCTCAAGCACTTCAAGCTCACGACCGGCAAGTACCACCAGAAGGACGGCAAGCAGATCGACATCTCGACGACTCCCGATCAGGAGTTGTTCCAGCAGCTGCGGTTCCACTTCTCGAACCGGCTCGAAGCGAGCCCCGATCGTCAGGTCGATCCGGACTCCATGGACTGGGCGCTGGTGAAGGCGGACGGCAAGAGCTGTGAGTTCGTCTATCGCGACGACAAGGTAGAGCTGACGAAGACGATCAAGCTCACCTCGCGTCCCTACGAGCTCGACATCAGCGCTACCGTGACCAACCACGCCAGCCGTGCCTTGAAGCACGCGCTGACCGTCCATACCGACGCCTGGCGCTATCAGCACGAGGTTCACGCCGGCGCCTTCCGACAGAGCCCGCTCGTCACGCAGGTGGAGTGCGTGGCCGCAGACGAGAAGACCAAGCGACTGACGGCGGCCGACTTCGAACCGAAAGACTTCGAAGACAAGGCGTTATTTCCCCACAACGCGCGCAACCCCGGCACCTGGTACGAAGACGCGGGCAAGCCGGCGGTGGTGGCGGTCTCGAACGCCTACTTCACTCAGACCCTCGTACCGCTCAGCGCGAGCACCAAAGATCCGGTGTGTCAGGCTCAGATTCAGGAGCGCTACAACCCGGCCGCGGGCGGAATCGACAAGGATCCGAACGGCGGCGCCCTCTACCGCGCCCGTCTCGCTTACCCGGTAGTGACGCTCGACCCCGGCGAGAGCGCCACCTATACCCTCACCAGCTATTCGGGGCCGATGGAGCGCGCGCTGCTCGCCAGCGCCGCCGGCGGCAATCACAAGCTCGATCAGCTGATCGATCTCGGCTATTTCTCGCCGATCGCCAAGATCCTCGTCGCCTTCTTGCTCAAGGTGCACGGCATCATCGGCAATTGGGGCGTGGCGATCATGATCTTGACGATCACCGCGCGCACGCTGCTCTTCCCGCTCACGCTGCCCTCGATCAAAGGCATGATCAAGATGCGAGAGCTCAAGCCCGAGCTCGACGCACTGAACGCGAAGTTCAAGGACGACGCCCAGGCCAAGGGCCTGGCGCAGATGGAGCTGTGGCGGAAGCACAACGTCAACCCGCTCAAGGGCTGCTTGCCGCAGATGGCGTCGATGCCGGTTTGGTTCGCGCTTTACCGCACGCTGCAAACCGCGGTCGAGCTCTACAACATCCCGTTCTTGTGGTTCCCCGACCTGTCTTCGGCCGACCCACTCTACATTCTGCCCTTCATCATCGGCGCGACCTCGTTTTTGCAGCAGCGGCTGATGCCGCCGCAAGGCGATCCGGCGCAGCAGAAGATGATGCAGTACTTCATGCCCGCGATGTTCACGGTGTTCATGTTGTTCTTGCCGGCCGGGCTCGGCGTTTACATGTTCACGAACGGCGTGCTCGGCATCTTGCAGCAACAAGGCGTGGAGTGGCACGCGCGCCGTAGCCTCAAGAACCGCAGCACGGGCAAGGGCGCGATCAACGTCGAGGTCGTCAGCGAGACCTCGAAAACCAGCAAAGACAAGCTTACGCCGAAGGGCAAGGTCGAAGACCGGCCCCAGCTCGGCAACGGAAAGGCATGACCATGGGCGAGACGAACGAGCAGAGCGACGACGCGTGGGAGGAGAAAGACCCGAACGATGCACCGCTGCCCAAGGCGGACGCGGACGCGGGCGCCGAGGCAGAGGGTGAGCGAGGAGGGCGTCGCCGCAAGCGTGAGCCCGATCTCGAGCCGAGCGACGATCGGCAGCGCCAGGCGCTGGATTTCTTGACGAACGTCGTCCGCGAGATGGAGATGGAATGCACGGTGCACTTGCGCCGCGCACGCGAAGGCAACTCGGTCGACGAGATCAACCTCGAGATCGCCGGTCGGGACGCCGGCCGCATCATCGGCAAGAAGGGCCAGGTGCTGTCCGCCTTGCAGTTCGTCACCCACCGCGTGATCAACCGCCCGGGGCTGGACCGCCGCCACGTATCGGTCGACGCCGAAGGCTACAAGAGCCGCCGGGACGACTCGCTCGCGAGCATGGCGCGGCGCCTCGGCAAGCAAGCTGTCGAGCAAGGCAAGATCATCACGTTCGAGCCGATGAACCCTCGCGACCGCCGCGTGGTGCACCTGGCCTTGGCCGGCTTCGAGGGCGTGATCACCCGCAGCGATGGCGAGGGCGACGATCGCCGCGTGCAGATCATCCCCGTGCGACGCGCCGGCAGCGCCGGCAACGCGCCGAGCCCGGTCTGAGCCGGTCGGCGCGGCGCGGCGCGGGGCGGCCGCCGGCCACTGGCCGAAACTCGGGGGCCGCCCCATAAAAGCGGGCGTCATTTGACGCCCGCCGGGGCGCCCTTACATGCTCCGCTGGCAAGCTTCGTCCAATCAAAGGGACTTCAGGAGATTGAGCATGATGCGCATGGGACGGTTAGGAGCGATGGCGTTGGTGGTGGCAGGGCTGGGCGCCGTGGGCTGTGGGCCCAAGGCCGTGCGCGGTGAAGAGGTGGAAGGCCTCGACGATCAGGCGATGAGCACCGGCCTCGACCGGCGCGACCTTCAAAAGCTGCTTCAAGAAAACATGAAGGCGCTCGAGACGGCGCCCGTCGTGAAGCGCTGGGAAGGCGAGCAGATGCCGTCGGTGGCGGTGCTGCCGTTGCGCAACGAGACGACGGAGCACGTCGAAGGCCCGCTCGACGCGCTGATCAGCGACATCGAAACCACCCTCGTCAACGCCGGGCACGTGCGGGTGATCAGCATGGAGCAGCAGGGCAACCTGATCGCACAGATTCGTCAGCAGTACGCCGGCGCATTCGACCCGACCCAGATCGCCACCTGGGGCAAGCAGATCGGCGCGCGCTACGTGGTGACGGGCAAAGTATTCACGAGCGACGAGCGCCAATCCGGCGAGCGCCGCGTTCAGTACTTCATGTTCATCCAGGTGCTCGAAGTAGAGACGAGTCAGATCCTGTTTCAGCACAAGTCCGCGGTCACCAAGGCCATCATCTGAGCCTTGGCCAGCCGAGGACACGTCATGAACGATCGGGGCCGAGCGCGGCCGGCGCCGGGTCCGCGGGCATGGCTGGCGACGCTAGCATTCTGCGCATTAGGGGCGCTTTCCGGCTGCGCCAGCCACTCTGACAAGACGAAAGACATTCGCAGCGCGCTCGACGCGGGCCAGCCCCGTCGAGCGCTGTCGCTGCTGAACGACCAGCTCGACGTCGACTCCGAGAAGGAGCTGCCGGAGAAGACCGCCGGCGACAACTCGCTGTTCTTGCTGGACCGCGCGATGGTGCTGCAGCAGCTGCAGGTCTACAAGCTATCGAGCCGCGATCTCGAGACGTCCGACAAAGAGATCGAGATGCTCGATTTTTCGCGCAACACCGCCCACGACATCGGCAAATACCTGTTCTCCGACGAGACCGGTCCGTACAAGGCGCCGCCGTACGAGAAGCTGATGATCAACACCATGAACATGGTGAACTACCTCGCGCAGGGCGATCTCCAGGGAGCGCGGGTGGAAGCGCGTCGCCTGACGGTGATGCAGAAGTACTTCAAAGATCACGATCCGAAGAACGCCTTGTCGGCGCCCGGCAGCTACCTGGCCGGCTTCACCTTCGAGAAGAGCGGCCAGTACGACGAGGCGCTGCGCTACTACGACGAGGCGCTCCAGTACGGTCAATACCCCAGCTTGAGCGAGCCGGTGCGGCGCTTGTTGCCGCTCTCTGGCTACGCCTCGCCACGCTTGCGCCAGGCCGCGGGGCTTGCCGACGGTGAGCGGCCAACCCGACCCGATGCGGCGGAGACGGCCGAGCAGGGCGAGCTGCTGGTGATCGTGAGCTACGGGCGGGTGCCGGCCAAGATCGCGCGGCGACTGCCGATCGGCTTGGCCCTGACGTGGGCGAGCGGAGCGCTCGAGCCGGGCGCCAGCGCGCAGGCCAACGCGCTCGGGGCGCAGGGTCTCGTGACGTGGGTCAACTACCCGGAGCTGGGCAAGGCTCACGGTGAGTACGAAGCGCCGTCGTTCCTGCTCGACGGCAAGCCACGGCGCCTCGATCGCATCGTCGCCATCGACCAAGAGGCCCGACGTGCGTGGGACGCGGTCAAGGGTACCGTGATCGCTTCCGCCATCACGCGCCTGATCGCGCGCGTCGCCGCCGGCAAGACGGTCGAAGCGGCCGCCGGCAGCAAAAATGGCCTTTTGGGGCTGGCGCTAGGCCTGGCAACCCAGGCTTCGTTGACCGCCGCCGACACTCCCGACACCCGAAACTGGGCGACCCTACCCGCCCGCATGGCCTTCGCGCGCGCGATGCTGCCGGCGGGACCGCGCACCGTGCAGCTTCACGCGCGTGGCGCCGACCTCACAAAAAAAGTCGACATCAAGCCGGGCGGCTTTGCCGTCGTCAACTTGACGGTTCTGGAGTGATGAACGGGCGGCTACGGCTCGAGTCGCCGCGCCTCGTAGATGCTGAGCGTGCCGTCGCGATCGGATGAAAAGTACAAGTGCTGGCCGTCCGCGCTCAGCCACGGATCGCGCTCGTCGTCGGCCGTATTGATGGTGTCTAGCGGCACCGCCGCTCCGAACGTGTCGCTCGCTGTCGCTCGAGTCGCCACGAACAAATCGCCCTTGCTCTCGCCGGCGCCCGGACTGCGATTGAAGTAGAGGGTGAGGCCGTCGTCGGTCAAGTAAGCGTCGACGGTGTTTTGCCCCGCTGCTTCCAGCTCGAACAGCTCGCGCGGCTCGCCGAACGGCTGCCCGGCGCCGGATCGCTCGGCGAGAAACGTCTCGTAGTATCCGGAGCGGCCGCGTCGCGAGCCGAGCGGCATGACCTGCCCCGCCGCCGGTTGGCGAGGGATGTCCTTCGACGACGAGTTGAGCTCTGCCTGCTGCTCGAGGGGAGCCCAGTCGTCGGCTCGGCTGGCGCGACGTGAGACCCAGATGTCCTGCTCCCCCAGCCCGCCGTCGCGTTCGGCGCCGACCCATAGCTCGAGGCCGTCGAGGCTGATGGCGGGGCTCGTCTCGAAATCGTCGGTATTGACCGCGGTGACGGGCTCGGGCGTCGAGAACGGCTCGTCGACGGACGCTCGACGCGCGGTCCAAACGTCGACGTCGCCGGCGCCCCCTTCGCGCTCGGAGGAAAAGTAGATCTCGAGCATGTCCGAAGTCAGGGTTGGGTTGTCGGTCTCTCGATCGTCGCTGGCGAGCTCCGCGACCAGCTTCGGCTCCGCGAACCGAGGCGCTTCGGGCCCCGCCGCGCTCTCCGACGCCGCGTGACCGAGCGTCACCAGCTCGCTGTTGCAAGCAACCGGCAGCAGCAACCCGAGCAAGGCGGCGAGCTTCTCGAAGCCGTGCATGGCCGTCAGCGCGCCGTTCCGAGCAGGCGCTCGATGCGCTCGACGTGCGGGCTCTCGGGGTGCGACGCGAGAAACTTCTTTCCGAGCGAGCTGGCGGCGGCCACCTGTCCATCTTGCACCAGCGCTTCGATCTTGAGCACCGTTACCTCTTGCGCGAACTCGCCGCGGGGAAACTTCGCGCGATATTGCGCGAGCTCCGAGAGCGCGCCGCGGCTGTCACCCCGCCGCACCGCCGCTCGGGCGCGGTCGAGCCAGGCGATCTGCTCGCGCAAATCGCCGGCCGCGCTCGGCGTCGGCGCTGCGCTCGGTCGCGCCGCCACCACCGCCGGAGCTGGTTCCACCGCTACTGTCGTGGGCAGGGTGGGCGCCGCCGACGCTGGCAGAGGTGGCGCGGTTACAGCTCGGGCCGGAGCGCTCAGCGCGGCGGGGGCGGGCGGGACCGCGCGGTGCTGCGTGATCCAGACGCTGCCGACCCCGACCGACAAGAGCGCCACGACCGCCACCGCCGCCGCGACGCCGGTCTTGGCGCTCGTCAGCACCCCGAGCGCCACCAGCCCTTGACGCATACGACGCGAGAGCGACGGTGAGGGCTGCTCGTTGGCGAGCGACCCGAGCAGCTCGCGCTCGAAGTCGCTGCCGGCGCCGTTCAGCAGCCGTTCGGGGTCGGTCATCGCGCCTCCGGGCGACGCAGCGACCGCTCGAGCTTGCTGGCGGCCTCGCGAAAGGCCTCGCGCGCGCGCCGTAGCCGGGACGCCGCCGTGCCGAGCGGCACGCCTACCAGCGCGGCGATCTCCGGCGTGGTCATGCCCTCCAGCTCGAATAGCACGAATACCTCGAGCAAGTCCTGGTCGAGCGTGGCGAGCACGCGCTCGGCGAGGGTCAGCTTCCGCTGCTGGTCGAGCAGATCGTCCGGAGGTTTGCCGGCGATTAGGTGGTCGTCCATGCTCCCGTCGAGATCGAAGCGTCGTGCGCTGCGATGTGCGCCTCGCGCCAGACGCAGCGCGGTACCGAACAGGAACGCGCGCTCGCTACCGGCACGGATGTCGTCGAGCCGCTCGGCCGCGATCAGGAAGGCCTGCTGCGTCGCGTCGGCGGCCGCCTCGGGAGTGAGCCCGAAGCGCCGCAGCGTACGCCAGACCCGGGGGTGATGGTCCCTGAACATCTGCTCCAGGCGCTCGCCCGCTCGCTCGGTCACTCTCGGCTTCTCCGCGAACGGCAACGCATAGGCGTTCGACATCAGCACTAGCGTGTCATGCGCGGCGCAGGTCGATCGATCATGGAAAGGTGACGCCGGCGCTCAGGCCCAAGCCGAGGCTCAGCGCAGAAACATGATGAAATTCCAGAGGTTCGAACTGAAAGCTGTCGCGTATCATCGGCCGTCCGGCGCTGGCCGAAACCGCCAGCAACAGCGATCGCGACGGCTTCAAAGACGCCAGCACCGAAGCCCCCAGCTCCAGCCAGGGCCTGTCGCGCGCAGCGGGCTCGACCGTGCTCGAGCCGCTCGCGCGGAGCAGGCCGCCGCTGACGCGGAGCAGGCAGGGATAGATGCGAAGCGGACCCGCCTCCGCTCGCAGCGGGCAAAGCTCGACGCTCGCCACGTCGAGCGAGAACTCGGCAGTGCCCCCCGCCACCGCGAAGTCACCACGCGCGAAATGTGAGAGCGACAAGCGCAAGGCCGGCGAGAAGACCGACGCGCGCTCGTACGCCACCATGGCGGTGAGGCCGAAGCCGAGCATGATCGCCGGCGCGGGTCCGGTGATGGTGTCGAATCCGAGCGACGCGGACCACTCCGCGTGAGGGGCGTCGGCGGGAGGCGTGGCCGGAGCGGGCGCGCACGGGGGGCAAGCCGCGCAAGTGGTCGGCGGAGCGGCAGGGGCCGGAGCCGGCGGCAACGCCGACATCGACGCCATCGGGTCCAGTGAAACAGCCGCGACCAGCGCCGCGCCGTCGAGGGCTTCCGCGCAGGTCGACGCGCGCAGGCTGCGCGACGAGCGCCGTCCGTTGGGCTGCGTCAGGCTCAGCAGGGTCGTGACGCCACCGGCCGCTTCTCGAATTTCGATGCGCAGCCGCCGCGAGGCCGTCGGCGCGTCATCGATGCGGATTCGCTCGGAGCGCGCGCTGATCGCGCGGGCGAGCTCGGCGGCGCTACCGCAACCGGCTGGCGCCACGAGCTCCAGCGACGCCGTGACGATCTCGGGCTCCGCCTCGACCTGGGCGAGAGCAGGCCCCGAGCAACAAAACGCGCCCAACAGCCACGCGCACGACCTCACTCTGTGACTCGCAAGCTCCGCCAAGCACCGCGCAGGCTACTACGGTCGCGGCTCAGCGGGGCAGGTTGATCACGGGCTCGCAAGTGAAGCCCACCTGGAGCGTGGCTTCGAAGCCCGACTGCACGGCGCTGCAGGTCGCAGGACACAACACGACCTGCGACGGCGCCGCGACGTCGTCGTAGTGCCACGCCCCGTCCGCCGTGCAGCTCTCGTCGTAGACGAGCTGGGTTTGCGCCGCCCCGCTCTCGTAGCCGACGACCACTTGGTCCTTTTCGAACACGCGGCCGTCCGGCGCTTTCGGCACGTCGACGTTGCAGGCCAGCGCCACGCCGCGAATCTCGTCGATCGCGCTGCGAAAGTCAGCCAGCGTCTTGTCCGGGTCGCCGGTGTCGATGATGAACGCGCTATCGGTCCCGCCGGCGTCCGCGACGCGGGCGAGGTTGGAGACGGTGTCGGGCGCCGCGTTGCCGTCGGAGTCGACGAGCGGCGGATTCTTCACGCCGATCACGTAGGTCGGAACCTCGCTCGCCGCGTCTCGCACCACTTCTTGGACCGCGTCGATGCCGTCGTCGTCGCAGCCTTGAGGGTAACCGTCGGTCACCAGCACCAGCGCATAGTGGCCAGGATGCTCCACGCGGAAGCCGCGGATGTAGTCGAGCACGCCCTGCACCGCCACGCGCGTGGGGGTGCCGCCGCGCCAATCGTCTTTCCGAATCGCCGCCAGCGCGTCCCCGAAGCTGCTCGAAGGCAGCTCCACCATCGCCACGTCGGGCGTGGCGTAGGTGCTCGCCTCGCAGCGATCGTCTTCGTCGGGACTGGGAAAGGCGGTGAGCGACGCGAGCAAGCCGGTCGAGGCCTGATCTTCCAAGAAGCCGCGCGTTGCCGCCACCACTGGATCCCATTTGAGCGACGCGTCGTGCCAGGGGTGATCCCCCTTCCCCATGCTGCCCGAAACATCGAAGGCGAAGGCGAGGTAAACCGGCTCGAGCGTCGCCGCGCTCGTCACGGTGGCGCACACGGGGCCGCCGCTCTCATCACCGCCGTCGCCGTGGTTGCCGCCGCCGATCGACAGCACGGGGCCGGCGTCGGTGCCCTGATTTGCACCGATCGAAGAGCCGCCACTCCCGGCTGCGGCGACGCCACCGGCGCCGCTCGTCGTGGCTCCGTCACCGATCGGTGTCGCGTCATTGCCAGTGCATGCCAGCAGCGACCCTGCGAGGGCGAGCGAGGAAACGAGCTGGAAGGGCGTTCGAGTCATTGGCTCGCTTACATGCGGGAGCCGATGGCTTCGATCACGACAATCGGCTGGGGCAGCTCGATTGGGGCCCGAAGCGTCACAGTCAGCGAAAGCGGGCTTGCATCTCCGCACATTTGACTAGATGGTCGCCTTCACTCACGAGTCGAGCCCGCGTTTCCAGCCGGTTCCGCGCTTGCTACACCGGCTGTAAATTAGCGACGTGAGTGCCGTCGAGATGGCGACGGCTCACGCCTGGGCAGGCAGCGGGGCGAGTTATCCCCCGCGTTTTGCGGGTTGCGCGACTCGGCCCGGCGGCCGCGCCTGGAACAAATCCGCTTGTGCCAATGGCGCAGTATGAGCCGGCGCGCCGCGAGCACGAGGTCGGGGCGGACAAGAGCGATTGGCGCCCCGATCGGGCCAAACGTAGATTATTCTGCCGGTTTCTGCGCGCTCGGGAGATGTGCAAGATAGGGCCTTCTGACTTTGGTTACGCCATGACGGTCGAAGACGGACGTGCGGGAAACAGCGGCGTGGATGAAAAGAATTTGATGGCTGGGGCGCGCACGTGAACGTTGCCGAGCTGCTAGAGCAAATCGAGCGGAGCGGCGTGGAGCTGTGGGTCGAAGGCACGCGAGTGCGCTTCCGCGGTCCGCGCGGCGCGTTGTCCGAAGAGCAGCGCGCCGCGCTCGCTTCGCAGCGCGCCGCCGTCATCGCGGCTCTGCGCGAGCGCGCGGCCGCGCAGACGCGCACCGCGCCACTATCGCACAACCAGCGCTCTCTCTGGATCGTCGCTCAGGAAGCGGCGACGAGCGCCGCTTACAATCTGACCGCCGCGAGCCGCATCAGGTCGAGCCTAGACGCCGTCGCGCTGCGCGAGGCGCTGCAGGGGCTCACCGATCGGCACCCGATGCTGCGCACGACTTACCACCTGGCCGACGACGCTTTGCCCGTCCAGCGCACGGTAGGCTCGATCGACGTCGCTTTCGAGATGCACGACGTGTCGGGGCTGTCGGAGGCGGCGCTGCGCGAACGGGTCATCGCCGACTATCAACGTCCGTTCGACCTCGAGCGCGGCCCCGTTTTCCGCGCCGCCTGCTACCGGCGCGCCGCGGACGACCACGTGGTGATGATGGTGATTCACCACATCGCCGCCGACGCGTGGTCGCTCGGAGTTTTGGCCGACGATTTTCAGAGCCTGTACCGCGAAGCGGCCGGCTTGCCCGAGACGGTCGCGCGCCGGCCTGACCGAGATTATGCGGATTTCGTCGCGTGGCAGGAGCAGCTGCTGCATAGCGCCGAGGGTCAGCGCCTCGCCGCCTACTGGCGCTCTCGGCTGCAGCCCACCTGCGCGCAGCTCGAGCTGCCCGCCGATCGGCCTCGTCCGGCGCGCAAGCTGTTCCGTGGCGCGACGTTGAGCGCGACCACGACACCGCAGCTCGTGGCGGCGGTGCGCTCGCTTTCGCGGGAGCTATCCACGACGCCGTACGTCGTGCTCTTGGCCGCCTTCGACGCGATGTTGTTTCGGCTGACCGGAACCGAAGACTTGGTCGTGGGCACCCCCACGTCGGGGCGATCACAAGCGGAGCTCAACCGCGTCGTCGGCTATTTCGTCAACCCGGTGCCGCTCCGTACCCACGTCGACGCCGGCATCTCTTTTCGCGAGCTGATCGGCCGCGTGCGCGCGACGGTGCACGAAGCGCTCGACCACCAAGACTACCCGCTGCCGTTGATGGTGCAGCAGGCCCAGCCCCCTCGAAACGCCGCGCGATCGCCGTTGTTCGACGTGTTCTTCACCGCCGTCAGCGTCGAGCAGCTGCGGCGGGGCGCCGCCGTCGAGGGCGAGACCACGACCGCGAGCGCTTTCGCGTTCGAGCCCTACCCATTGCCGCAGATGGAGGGTCAATTCGATCTCGCGCTGCAGGTGACCGAGCACGAGGGGTCGCTCGACGTCGAGCTTCGATACGGGACCGACCTGTTCGAAGCCAGCACCGCCCAGCGCTTGCTCGATCACTTCACCGCGATCCTGGCGGGAGGTTTGGCGAACCCCGACGCCGCTTTGGAGACGCTGTCGGCAACGGCGGCAGCGGCGCCGGACGCGTCGGTGCAGGCGCTGCTCGGTGAGCTGCGCGCGCGCGACGTCAGGCTCCGACTCGAAGGCGACAAGCTCCGCCTGAACGCGCCCGCGGGCGTGCTCGACGAGGCCTTGAAGGCCAAACTGGCGAGCAAGAAGGCGGAGCTTACGGCTGCCCTGCGCGCCGAAGGCGCCGCGCGCGGGTCGCTGCGCCGCGTTTCCCGCTCTGGCCCGCTGCCGATCTCGTTCGCCCAACAACGGCTGTGGTTCTTCGATCGAATGCAGCCCGGGTCGCCTCACTACAACATCAGCCTGATCTTGCGCCTGCGGGGGCGGCTCGATCAAGCGGCGCTCGGGCGGGCCCTCGACGCTCTCACGCGACGCCACGAGTCACTACGCTTCTGCATCCACGACGACGGCGGTAACCCGCGCGCCGAAATCCGGGAGGACGTGGGCACGACGGTGTCCAGCGTCGATCTCGCGAGCGTCGAGCCGAGCCGCCGCGAAGCGGAGGCGTTGCGCGTGCTGATCGCGCGCGGCTCGGAGCCCTTCGATCTGTCGCGCGGGCCCTTCGCGCGCTTCATGCTCGTGCGGCTCGCCCCCGAAGAGCATCTGCTGCTGCTGTGCATGCATCACATCGCCTCCGACGGCTGGTCACTGAGCGTGGCGGCGCGCGAGATTTGCGCCGTCTATGACGCCGAGCGCGAAGGCAAGCCGTCGCCCCTCGCCCCGCTCGCGGTGCAGTACGTCGACTTCGCGGCGTGGCAACACGAGCAGTTGAGCTCGGGTTTGTTCGCCCGCCAGCTCAGCTACTGGCAGCGGGAGCTCGCGGGCGCTCCCGGCGTGCTCGAGCTGCCGACGGACCGTCCGCGGCCGGCCATGCAGTCATTCCGTGGCCAGCGGCTCAGCCTGCGTCTCCGCCGCGAGCAGTACGAGGCGTTGAAGGCGTTCAGCCGCGCCAGCGACGTCACGCTCTACATGACGTTGCTGGCGGCCTGGCAGGTGGTGCTGTCTCGCTACTCCGGCCAAGACGACGTCGTGATCGGCTCACCGATGGCGAACCGCGATCGCCCCGAGTTCGAAGAGCTGATCGGCTGCTTCGTGAACAACGTGGTGATGCGCGGTCGTTTGCACGGAAACCCCAGCTTTGCCGAGTTTTTGACGCGGGTGAAGCAGACGGTGCTCGGAGCGTTCGACCACCGCGAGCTGCCGTTCGATCGCCTCGTCGAGGCCCTCCGACCCGAGCGGAGCACGAGCCACAACCCGATCTTTCAGGTCTTGTTCACGCTACACTCGTTTCCGACTCAAACCGCGCGCCCCGCCGGCTTGGAGGTCGACGTGGTGGATCTACCGGAGGTCGCGAGCAGCTCGCGTTTCGATCTGACGCTGGAGATGGACGAGCACGAGGGCGGGCTTCGCATGTCCTACGAGTACGTCAGCGACTTGTTCGAGCGCGCCACCATCGAGCAGCTGCACGCCCGCTACCTGACGTTGCTGGACCAAGTCGTGCGTGACGCGAGCCAGACCGTCCAAGATATCCCGCTGCTCAGCGACGACGACGCGCAGCAATTGCTGTCGCGGGTCAACGCCACCGGCCTCGAGCACGATCGCTCGCTCTCGATTCACGAGCTGGTCAGCGCTGCGGCGCAGCGGCGGCCCGAAGCGATCGCTGTCGAGGCCGCCGATGAGACCTTGACCTACGCCGCCCTGGAGCAGCGGTCCAATCAGCTGGCTCAGCTGCTGCGAGCGCGAGGCGTCGGGCGGGGCGCGTTGGTCGGCGTCTGCTTGGATCGGATCGCGGGTCTTCCCGTCTCGCTGCTGGCCGTGCTCAAGGCCGGTGCGGCGTATGTTCCCGTCGATCCCGCCCACCCCCCGGAGCGTCTCGCCTATACCCTGACCGACGCCGCCGTCTCGTGCGTGATCACGGAGGCGCGCTTCAGCGGCGCGCTCGCCGGCGCGGGGGTGCCGCTCATCGCTGTGGACGACCAGGAGGTCGCGGCGATGCCGGTCACGCCGCTTTCGCCGAGCGGCGACCCGAGCGACCTGGCCTACGTCATCTACACGTCGGGCTCGACGGGAAGGCCCAAGGGCGTGGAAATCGAGCACCGCCAGCTGGTGAACTTCCTGCGCTCGATGGCGCGCGAGCCCGGGCTCGGACCCGACGACGTGCTGCTCGCCGTCACCACCCCGTCCTTCGACATCGCGGGGCTGGAGCTGTTTCTGCCGCTCAGCGTCGGCGCCAAGACCGTGATCGCCTCGCGCGGTGACGTGCTGGACGGAGAGCGCCTGCGGGAGCGCCTCGAAGCATGTTCGGCGACGATGATGCAGGCAACGCCGGCTACGTGGCGCCTGCTGCTCGACGCCGGCTGGGAGGGAAAGCCGGACTTGACCGCGCTATGCGGCGGAGAAGCCATGCCGCGCGATCTGGCGCGCGACCTCGGCGCGCGTGTCCGAGTGCTCTGGAACATGTATGGCCCCACCGAGACGACGGTCTGGTCGACGCTGCAGCAGGTGACGGACCACGAGCGGGACATCTCGATCGGCCGCCCGATCGCCAACACCACGGTCTACGTGCTCGACGCCGCGGGTCGCCCGACGCCGGTCGGCGTCGCGGGCGAGCTGTGTATCGGCGGCGAGGGGGTGGCGCGCGGCTACCGACAGCGACCGGAGCTGACGGCCGAAAAGTTCGTCTCACTATCGATCGCAGGTCGGGCCCCCGAGCGCGTCTACCGCACTGGTGACGTCGTGCGGCTGCGCAGCGATCTGTCGCTCGAGTTCGTGGGCCGCCGCGATCAGCAGGTGAAGCTGCGCGGCTACCGCATCGAGCTCGGCGAAATCGAAGCCGTGTTGGCCGAGCACCCCGCCGTGCGCCGGAGTGTCGTCATCGTGCGCCAGGACACCCCGGGCGACCAACGGCTAGTCGCCTACGCGGTGCCGAACGAAGGCGCGGAGCTGCCAATCGAAGAGCTACGAACGGCGCTGCGCACGCGCTTGCCCGAGTACATGGTGCCGTCGATCATCGTTGCCTTGGCGGCCCTGCCGCTCACGCCCAACGGCAAGGTCGACCGCAAGGCTCTCCCCGTGCCGCCCACCACTCGCGCCCCGGGCGTGTCGGACAGCGTCGCGATGACGGACGTGCAGCGCGGAGTAGCCGCGATTTGGTGCTCGGTTCTGCACCTGGAGCGCGTTGGCCTCTACGAAAATTTCTTCGATCTCGGCGGGCATTCACTGCTAGTCATCAAGGTCCACGCGCTGCTCAAGCGACAGTTCGAGGCCGAGCTGACGATCGTGGACCTGTTTCAGCGAACGACCGTTGCCGCCCAGGCCGAGCTCCTGTCCGCTACCGACGATGACAAGAACGCAGGCCTGCAGCGAGCCCGGGCGCGCGCCGCACGCCAGGTGGTCGTTTGAAATGAGGGGGATTTGAGCGATACACACCGACCCGTCGAGCGTTCCGCGTCCGAGCCGATCGCCGTGATCGGCATGGCCGGACGATTCCCCGGTGCCTCCTCACTGCAATCGTTCTGGCAAAACGTGCGCTCCGGCGTCGATTGCCTGACCGATTTCAGCGACATGGAGCTGGAGGCCTCCGGGGTCGACGCCGCGACTCGCGCCCATCCGAGCTGGGTCGCCCGCGGCACCGTCCTGTCCGACGCGGAGCTGTTCGATGCTTCGTTCTTCGGCTACTCGCCGCGCGAGGCGCAGATCATCGACCCTCAACAGCGCGTGTTCCTGGAGTGCGCCTGGGAAGCGCTCGAGCACGCCGGTTACGGCTCCGAGCCGCCCGGCAAAGCGGTCGGGGTGTACGCGGGAGCGAGCCTCAACACCTACGTCTTGAGCCAGCTGCTCGGCGATCGAGCCCTGTTGGCGGCCGTCGGCGGCTACCAGCTGATGATCGGCAACGACAAGGACTTCTTGTGCACGCGCGTTTCATACAAGCTCGACCTGCACGGTCCGGCGATGACGATTCAGACCGCGTGCTCGACCTCGCTCGTCGCCGTGCAGCTCGCGTGCCGCGCGCTGCAGCGCGGTGAATGCGACATGGCCTTGGCGGGCGGTGTTTCGATCAATTTCCCGCAGCGCTCCGGGTATCGATATCAGGAGGGCATGATCTTCTCCCCTGATGGCGTGTGTCGCCCGTTCGACGCGGCCGCGCAGGGCACCCGTGCCGGCGCTGGCGCTGGCGTCGTGGTGCTCAAGCGGCTGTCGGAAGCGGTGGCCGATCGCGACCCGATCTTGGCCGTCGTCCTGGGCGCCGCCATCAACAACGACGGCGCCGGGAAGGTGGGCTACACCGCCCCCAGCGTGGACGGGCAGATGGAAGTCATCGCCACCGCCCAGGCGCTGGCTCGGGTCGAGCCGCGCAGCATTTCCTATGTCGAAGCGCACGGCACCGCGACCCCGCTCGGAGATCCGATCGAGATCACCGCGCTCACGAACGTGTTTCGTGCGTCCACGCCGGAGCGCGAATTTTGCGCGCTCGGCTCACTGAAGGCCAATTTGGGCCATCTGGACGCGGCCGCGGGCGTGGCGGGGCTGATCAAGACGGTGCTGGCGCTCCAGCACGCGGAGATCCCGCCCCTGGCTCACTTCCGCTCGCCCAACCCGAACCTGGCGCTCGAGAGCTCGCCGTTCCGAGTACCGACCCAGGTCGAGCCGTGGACCTCGGGCGGGCCGCGCCGCGCGGGGGTGAGCTCGTTCGGCATCGGCGGCACCAACGCCCACGTCGTGCTCGAGCAGGCTCCGCCCGCGCCGGCGAGCGTCACCCATCGCACCCACCACGTGCTCGTGCTCTCGGCCCGCACTCCCGAAGCGCTGGCGCTCGCGACCCAAAATCTGGTGCGGCACTTGGGCGAGCACCCTGAGCTCGCGCTCGCCGACGTCGCCAACACGTTGCAGCAGGGGCGCCGCGCGTTCAGTCAGCGCCGAAGCGTCGTCGTACGCGGCACCGCCGAGGCGATCGCGGCGCTGTCATCGCCGGAGCGGCCGCCGGTGCTCAACGGAGCGCAAGAAGGGGGCGCACGTCCCGTCGCGTTCCTGTTCAGCGGGCAGGGCAGCCAGCACGCCGGCATGGCGGGTGAGCTCTACGAGAGCGAGCCGGTATTCCGCGCCGCCGTCGATCGCTGCGCGGAGCGGCTTCGCCCGCTGCTCGACTGCGATTTGCGCGATGTGCTGCGCAGCGGCAGCGACGCCCTGCTGTCCGAGACGCGCCTCACTCAGCCGCTGTTGTTCGTCGTCGAATACGCCCTCGCCACGTTGTGGGTGGCGTGGGGCGTTCGGCCGACGGCGATGCTCGGGCACAGCATCGGCGAATACGTGGCCGCCCACCTGGCAGGCGTATTTTCGTTGGAAGACGCGCTGGCGCTCGTCGCCGCGCGCGGACGCTTGATGCAAGCGCTGCCGGCGGGGGCCATGCTGGCGGTGAGCCTGCCGCCCGCCGAGCTCGAGTCTCGGCTCGGACCCGGCGTCGAAATCGCGGCCGTGAACGCGCCCGCCCTGTGCAGCGTCTCAGGCAGCCTCGAGGCCATCGCGCGCCTCACCCGCGACCTCGTCGAAGCCGGCATCGAGCACCGCGCCCTCCACACTTCGCACGCGTTCCACTCCGCGATGATGGAGCCCGCGCTCGAGCCGTTCCGCGCGATCGTCGGCCGCGTCGCGTTCTCACCGCCGGCCCGCCGCTACGTGTCCAACGTAACCGGTACCTGGATCACGTCCGAGCAGGCAACGTCACCCGATTATTACGTGGCTCACCTACGGGGCTGCGTCAGGTTCGCCGACGGCATAGCCGTCCTCAGCGCCGATCCTTCCGCGCTGTTGCTCGAGGTCGGGCCCGGCACGGCGCTTTCGTCGTTGGCGAGGCTCACGCTCGGGCGCGACGCTGCCGCGAGGGTGGTGGCATCGCTGCCGCATCCGCGCGAAAAACGCGCCCAGATCGAGTCGATGCTCGGCGCGCTTTCGCGACTTTGGACGGCCGGCGCCAGCGTCGATTGGCAGGGCCTGCATGCAGACGAGCAGCTGCGTCGCGTTGCCCTGCCGGCGTATCCTTTCGAGCGGCAAAGGTATTGGGTCGAGGCTTCGCCGTCGAGCCGTGCTGCCGAGGCGCCCACCGAAGCCACGTACCGGCGCGAGCAGCTCGACGATTGGTTTCACCTCCCCACCTGGGCGCGCGCCGATCTCGGCGGTGCACGGCGACGAGCCGTCGCCGGCACGTGGCTGATCCTCGGTGGAAACGACGCCCTGACGTCGGCGACGGTGGCGCGGGCGCGCGCGCTCGGCCTGAGCGCGATCGTCGTCCGCGCGGCAGCTGCGTTCAGCGCCGGCGGCGACGACACCTACCAAGTGCGTGCCGATTCCGACGCCGACTACGCGGCGCTGTTCACCGCGCTTCGCGGCCGCCCCCTCGACGGCGTGCTCCAGCTCTGGAGCGCAGGCGAGACCGACCCGAACATCGACCCGTCACTGCCCCTCCACGCCCTGTTCGCGCTGGCCCGCGCCGTCGTCGTCGAGCGACCCGGCGCCGCGCTGCGGCTGGTGATAGCCACGAGCGGCGCGCAGAGCGTGCTCGGAGAAGCGATCACGGCTCCGGAGCGCGCGCTGCTCTCGGGACCGGTGTTGGTGCTCCCGGTCGAGCACCCCGAGCTGCGAGTGAGCGCGCTCGATCTGGACCGCGATTTCGCGCCCGAGGCCGCCGCCGAAGCGCTGTTCGAGGAGGCGAGCGTCGACGAAGCGGAGCCGTTCGTGGCACGCCGCGCCGGCCTGCGCTGGGCGCGGCGCTACTCCGAAGCCAGCTTGGCGTCGGCCCCGCCCGCGTCGCTCCCGTTGAAGCCGCGCGGTGCTTACCTGATCACGGGCGGCACCGGCGGCATCGGCCTGACCCTCGGCGAATGGCTGGCCAGCCGTAGCTCGGCGCGCTTGGTGTTGACGTCGCGGAAGGCCTTTCCTCCTCCTCCGGCCTGGGATGCCTGGCTGGCAGAGCACGCCGCGGATGACGCGGTGGCGCAGGCGATCCAGGCGATCCGTCGCATCGAGAGCGCCGGCGGCGAGGTCATGGTCGCGACCGCCAACGTGAGCGACGAGCCGGAGATGCGGGCCGTGATCGACGCCGTCCAGGCGCGCTGGGGCCCGCTCGACGGCGTGATTCACTCGGCGGGCGTGGCCGGCGGCTCTGCGATCGCGTTCGCCGACGTCGCCGAGACGGACGCGGTGGTGAGCGCCAAGCTTGTGGGCACCCAGGTGCTCGCGCGCCTGCTCGGCACCACGCCCCTCGATTTCTTCGTGGTGTTCAGCTCGATCAGCGCCGTGATCGGCGCGGCAGGAGGTGCCGCGTACGCGTCGGGGTGCGCCTACCTCGACGCGTTCGTGCTTTCGACGCAGAAGCCGCCGGCATGGCGCCGCACCTCGTCGATCGCTTGGGACGCGTGGCGGGACGTCGGCATGGCGCCGAAAGTAGTCGTGCCGGCGGCGATGCGCGCCGCCCGCGCCGCCTACGTCGCGGCCGGGATTGCACCGGAGCGCGGCGCGGAAGCGTTCGGCCGGATCCTGGCGTCGGGCCTGCCTCAGCTCACCGTTTCGCCGTTCGAGGTCGGGCGCGTGCTGGGGCTGCTCAGGCGCGCCGACGCGGGCCTGGCCAAAGCCGCCGCCAAGCCGGCGCCGCCGGCCAAAGCCGCCGGCGCGCCGCGCCGTCCCGGCCCAATCGACGCTCCAGAAGGCGAGGTCGAGCGAGCGCTGGCCACGATCTGGGAAGACTTGCTCGGCGTGCAGCCGGTGGGCGCCAACGACAATTTCTTCGAGCTCGGCGGGCACTCGCTGCTCGCGACGCGGATCCTGGCCCGCATCGACGAGCAGTTCGGCGTGCGGCTGCCGCTGCGCGTGGTCTTCGACGCCCCGACGCTGCGCCAGCTGGCAGCGCAAATTCAGCCGAGCTCGAGCGGCGAGGCGCCGCCGACCGGTGAGCGGGAGGAGTTCGAGCTGTGACCGCCGCCGAGCTACTGGCCCGACTCCGCGCCCTCGACGTGCGGGTGCGCGTCGAAGATGGACGCCTGCGCATCAACGCCCCGAAAGGCAGCATGACGCCCGCGCTCGAAGCAGCGCTGGTGGCGGGCAAGGACGACCTGCTACGCGAGCTCACCTCGCGAGAGCGGGAGCTGCCGGCGATGACGGCGCAGCCGCCCGGCTCTGCCTCGCTGCCGCTGTCGTTCTTGCAGGAGCGGCTGTGGGTGCTCGATCGCCTGCAACCCGGGCTCACCACCTACAATTTCGGGTCGATGTTCACGCCCGACGGCGCCGTCGACATCGAACGCCTGCTGGCTTCGCTGCGCGAGGTCGTAGCTCGCCACGATATTCTGCGTTCGCGCTTCGTGCTCGAGGACGGTGCGCCGGTGGTGCGCCTGGCGCCGGCGGAAGCGACCCCGATCGTCGTGACTGATTTGCGCGCCCAATCGTCCGACGCGCAACAGCGCCAGCTCGACGCGGCCGCGACCGAAGCTGTGCGTGCACCGTTCGATCTGTCGGCCCAAGCTCCCGTCCGGTTTCAGGTCTTTCGAACCGCCGACGACCGGGCATCGCTGTCGATCTGCGCCCATCACATCGCGCTCGACGCCTGGTCATTCGGCCTGCTGGTGCGCGACATCGAAGCCACTTACCTGGCATTGCTCGCGGATCGCCCGCCGCCGGCCAGGCCCGCCCTTCAGTATGCCGACTTCGCGCGCTGGCAGCGTGAGCTGAGCGAGCACCCCACCGGCGCCGCTAAGCTCGCTTACTGGAAGACGCGGCTGGCGGGGCTGCCGAGCCTTTCGCTGTTTCCGCGTGACCACGCTGGCGGTCAGAGCGAAGGCGCGGGAGCGACGGTCGACTTCAGCTGGCCGCCCGAGCTCTACCACGAAGTGCGCAAGCTTTCGCGCGACGCAAACGCGACCCTGTACATGGTGTTGGTGGCGGCCGTGGCGGCGGTGCTGCATCGTCACACCGGCCAGACGGATCTCGCGCTCGGTAGCCCGCTCGGTACGCGCGACCAAGGCGCGCTCGAAGGCCTGATCGGTCCCGTTCTCAATCAGCTCGTGCTGCGGTTCCAGCTCGCCGACGACCCCAGCTTCGCGGAGCTGATCGCGCGGGCGAGAGAGGCATTGCTGGAGGGCCACGCCAATCACGAGGTGCCGTTCGAGCGCGTGGTGCGCGAGGTGAACCCGGATCGTTCGCTGGGCGAGTCTCCGCTGTTTCAGGTGGCGGTCGTGCTGCACAACGCGCCTGACGCGTCGGTGCTGAAGATCGTCAGCGGCGGAGCCATCTACGACCTGACGCTGTTCGCGACCGAGCGCGACGGCCGCCTCGACGGCGCCTACGAATTTCGCACCGACGTCTACGAGCGGGCCACCATCGAGCGCATTTCCGGCCACGTCCAGACGCTGCTCCGCGCCGCCGCTCGTGATAGCGGGCTACGGCTTTCCGAGCTGCCGCTGATCGACGAGGCAGAGCGCGAGCTGTTGTTCGAGCGCTTCAACGCGACGGCGACGCAGGGAGACCCGCGCAGCGTCGTCGCCCAGTTTGCCAGCGTCGTGGCGCAACGATCGGGCTCACCGGCGGTCGTGGCCGGCGACCGCTCGCTCACCTATTCCGAGCTCGATCAGCGCTCGACCGCCTTGGCGACGGCCCTGCGCGCCGGCGGCGCCGGGCGCGGACGCTTCGTGGCGTTAGCCACCGATCGCAGCTCCGCCCTAGCCGTCGCAATCCTGGCCATCTTGAAGACGGGCGCGGCCTACGTCCCGCTCGATCCGAGCTATCCCGCCGAGCGTGTCTCGTTCATGTTGAAGGACAGCGGCGCGGGCCAGATCGTCACCACGCGCTCGATGACGGGGGTGGCCGCGCTGCGCGACGGCGCCGCCAGGCACTATCTCGTCGATGATTTCCTCGACGGAGCGCCCGAGGCATCGCCGAGCTCCACGCTGCCCGACCCCCGCGACGTGGCGTACCTGATCTATACGTCAGGCTCGACCGGCAAGCCGAAGGGCGTGCTCGTGCCCCACTCGGCGCTGAGCAATTTCCTGCAGGGAATGCGCGACAGCCTCGCGCCGGGCGCCGCCGACGCGGTGCTGGCGGTGACCTCGGCTTCGTTCGACATCTCGATCTTGGAGCTGCTGCTGCCCCTGACGACGGGCGGCCGCACGATCGTCGTCGACCGCGAGGCCAGCACCGACGGCACGCGCCTCTCGCAGGCGCTGAAATCTTCTGGCGCGACGCTGCTGCAGTCGACGCCGTCCGGCTGGCGTCTGCTGATGAACGCCGACTGGCAGGGCGACCCGACGCTGACCGCGATCGTGGGCGGCGAACCTCTGCCGCCGGCGCTCGCGCGATGGCTGCGTCCTCGCGTCCGCACGCTATGGAACGCCTACGGACCTACCGAAACGACGGTTTGGTCCACGCTCGCACGGATCACCGACGACGGCCCGATCACCATCGGGACCCCGATCGCGAACACCAAAATCTACGTCCTCGATCAGGCGCGCCGCCCAGTACCGATCGGCGCCCTCGGCGAAATCTGCATCGCCGGCGACGGGGTGACGCTCGGCTATCACGATCGCCGAGAGCTCACCGCGGAGCGCTTCGTGCCCGACCCGCGCACCGTCGGTAGGACCATGTATCGCACCGGCGACGTCGGGCGCTGGCGGCCCGACGGGCGCCTCGAGCACCTCGGCAGGTTGGACGGGCAGATCAAGGTGCGCGGCTACCGCATCGAAACGGGCGAGATCGAGGCTTCGCTTGCCACCCACCCCGCCGTCAAACAAGCCGTGGTCGACGTTCGGGCCCTGACCGCCGACGATCCGCGGATCGTGACGTGGGTGCTGCGGCGCGACGACGAGGATTGCACCGGCAGCGAGCTGAGGCGTCACCTGCGACAGCGCCTGCCCGAGTACATGATCCCGTCCATCATTACGTTCGTCGACGACTTGCCGCTCACCCCCAACGGCAAGATCGATCGGCGCGCGCTGCCGGACGCTTTCGCGGCCGACAACGCGGCGCGCCCCGCGAGCCGGCCGCCCTCGACCGCGACCGAGCTGATGATCGCCGAGATCTGGACGCGGCTCCTCAACGTGAAGCGGATCGCCGTCACCGACACGTTCTTCGAGCTCGGCGGTCACTCGCTGCTCGCGATGCGCGCCAGTCAAGAGCTCGCGGCACGCGTCGGGCGCGAGCTGGATCCGCGGTTGTTGTTCTTCTGGACCTTGGGCCAGTTGGCAGAAGCTTGCGACGCCGGCGCTGTCGGGGGTGAGCCAGCGGCATGAACCTGCTGTTCTTCGGTAACTCGAACCGACAGCTGTTCGGTGCCTATCACCCGCCGTCGTCGTCAGCGGCGGCGCGGGGAGCGGCTCTGCTCTGCCCGCCGTGGGGCCCCGAATACTTCAGCTGTCACCGCATTTTGCGGGGGCTGGCCGCGCGGCTGAGCGACGCCGGGTTTCACGTGCTGCGCTTCGACTACTACGGCACCGGCGACTCGGCAGGCGAGCGCGAGGACGGCACCCTCGATACGTGGTGCGAAGACGCGGCCCTGGCCATGGAAGAGCTCCGCGACATGTCCGGCTGCACTCGGATGACGGTAGTCGGCGTGAGGCTGGGGGCCGTCGTCGGCTGGCGCCTGGCCCGCGCCTACGAAGGGGTGGACCAGCTCGTGATGTGGGATCCGGTGGCGGACGGCTCGACTTACGTCAGAGAGCTACTCGAGACGCAACAGAAGGTCGATCGCTGGTCGTTGTCCAAGGCACCGCCACGCCCGTCGGAAGAGCGCGTGCTGGACCTGCTGGGTTACCCGCTGACGGCGAGCATGCGCAGCAGCATCGAGGCCGTGACCAACGAGGAGTTCCGCCGGCCGAGCAAGGCTGCCGTCATGCTGTTTCAGTCGAGCTCTTCGCCGGACGCGGCGGCGCTGGCGCGCGCCTTCGAGGCGGGCGGTACGCGCTTACACGTCGAGTCCGTCCCGGATCAGACGGTGTGGCTCGAGAGCGACGGGCTCGGCGTCGGCGCGTTGCCGCACGCAACCCTGGTCAGAATGGTGGAGCTCATCCCGTGAAGGCCGCGGCGCGTGAGCGAGTCGTCCGGTTCGGACCGCGGCAGGGCCTGGCCGGCATTCTGTCGGTGCCGCGGAGCCCTCTTGCCGACGTGCCCCACGTCGTGATCATCAACGCCGGCATCGTGCATCGCGTCGGACCCAACCGGTTGTACGTGGACATCGCGCGCGCCCTATCGGCCCGCGGCTACCCCGCGCTACGATTCGATTTGCTGGGTTTGGGGGATTCGGATCCGCTGACGCGCAACATCTCCCTGACCGCCGCTGCCGTGTCGGACGTCAAGACCGCCCTCGACTTCCTCGAGACCTCGCACGCCGCGAAGCGGTTCGTGTTGTGCGGCCTGTGCGCGGGCGCCGACTACGGCATGCTGACGACCTTCGAGGACGAGCGCGTCGTCGGCTCGGTGCTGATCGATCCGACAGTACGCCGCACCCGACGCGGCAAGGCCTTGCACTACGGGCGCCGGCTGCTGCACCCCGCGACGTGGAGCGCGATGCTCGCGCTACGCCATCAGCTCTGGCGGCGTGCGCTGGGCTGGCAACGTGGCGCGGCGGTGGCTCGCGTCGCTCAGGCTCAGAGCGAGCAACAAGAGCCGCTGCAAGTGACGGAAGCGCAGGTGCGGGCGTCGATCGATCGCGTGCTCGCTCGCGGTGTCCAGCTGATGTTGGTGTTCACGGGCGGGGTGAACCAGGTTTACAACTATCGCGATCAGCTGTTCGACCTCCTACCCGGTCTCGATTTTCGCGGTCAGCTCCGGCTCGATTTCATGCCCGACACCGATCACACCGCTGGCGACGGCGCAGGCAGGGCCGAGCTACTGCGCTCGATCGGCTCTTGGATGAACCGCTGCTTCCCGGGCAACCCCGCGTCCGAGGGGGAAGCATGAGCGCTCCGATCCGCGCCGCGACGTTGTTTCGGAGCCCCGCCGCGCGAGAGCCGCGGCGACGGCTGTTTTGCATACCGTTCGCGGGCGGCGGGGTCGCCGCCTTTCGCGGCTGGAGCCGTGGTTTGCCCGACGACGTGGAGCTGCTCGTCGTGCAGCTACCAGGCCGGGAGTCTCGCCTGCGGGAGCCCCCGTTCGACGACATCCCCGAGATTGTGGAGGCGATCCGCCCGATGGTGGCGGACGCCTCCGAGCTACCGTACGCCCTGTTCGGCCACAGCATGGGCGCCCTCGTGGCGTTCGAGCTGGCGCTAGCGCTCGAAGCCAGCGCGCAGGGTGGCCCCGAGCACCTGTTCGTTTCGGCGCGGCGACCGCCCGACGAGCCCGAGCCGGATCCCCTGGTGCACGCGCTGCCCGACGAAGCGTTCGTCGACGAGCTACAGCGGCGCTATCGCGCCATTCCCGACGCCGTCCGGCAAGAACCCGAGCTGCTGGCGCTCCTGCTGCCGACGCTGCGCGCCGACATTCGCGCCATCGAGCGCTATACGCCGAGCAGCCCGCGCAAGGTGCGCTGCCCCGTGCATGTCTTCGGCGGCGTGCAGGACACCTACCCGCGTCCGGCGCAGCTTCCGGGCTGGCAGCGCGTCGCGGAGCAGGGCGTGCGCGTGCGGCTGTTTCCGGGTAACCACTTTTACCTGGCCGAGCAACAAGCGGCGTTGCTGGCCGACATCAGCGCTACTTGGGCCGATGACCTGCTACCAGGAGGCCACCCGTGAACGAACCGATCGCCATCATCGGCTTTGGCTGCCGTTTCCCCGGCGGCGCGGACGATCCCGAGACCTTCTGGCGGCTGCTGCACGACGAGGTCGATGCGATCCGGCCTCTGGCCCGCGACGGGCTGGAGCGATTTTACGACGAGCGGCCGGTCACGGCCGGTCGCATGTCCACGCGCTGGGGCGGGTTGCTGGACGGCCTCGAGCGCTTCGACGCCGAATTTTTCGGCATCTCGCCGCGCGAGGCGGCGAGCATCGATCCCGCTCAACGGTTGCTGCTCGAAGCATCCTGGGAGGCCATCGAAGACGCTAGCGTCGACGCTTTGTCGCTGCGCGGCGAGCCGATCGGCGTGTTCGTCGGACAATGGCTGAGCGACTTCGAGAGCCGGCTGTTCGCCGACACGGAGCAGGTCGATTTCTATGCCACGACCGGCAGCGGCCGCTACGCAAGCTCCGGGCGACTCTCGTATTTTCTCGGCCTGACGGGCCCCGCCATCACCCTCGATACGGCGTGCTCGTCTTCACTCGTCGCCATCCACCTCGCTTGCCAGAGCCTCCGCAGCGGCGAGTCGTCGATGGCGCTCGCGGCGGGCGTCAACGTCATCTTGCAGCCGCACATTTGGATTGCGTACTCGCAGAGCAGCATGATGGCGCAGGACGGACGCTGCAAATTCGGCGACGCCCGCGGCGACGGCTACGTGCGGAGCGAGGGCGTCGGCGTCGCGTTGCTCAAGCCGCTGTCACGCGCGCTGGCAGATGGAGACCCGATCCGCGCCGTGATCCGCGGCAGCGCCGTGAACAACGACGGGCGCGGCAGCGGCCACCTCGCGACGCCGAGTCGCTCCGGGCAAGCGCAGATGCTGCGCCGCGCCTACGCCGACGCTGGCGTATCGCCAGGGCAGGTCGGCTACGTCGAAGCTCACGGTACCGGCACGCGCGCCGGCGATCCGATCGAGCTCGGCGCCCTCGGTGACGTGCTGACGACCGACCGCGCCCCCGGCTCGCGTTGCCTGGTCGGCTCGGTCAAGACGAACATCGGCCACACCGAGGGCGCCGCCGGCATGGCGGGCGTGCTCAAGAGCGTGCTTTCGCTGCAGCACCGCGAGGTGCCGGCGAGCCTGCACTTCTCCGAGCCGAATCCGGAGATTCCGTGGGCCGAGCTGCCGCTCGAGGTACCGCGAAAGCTCCGCGCTTGGCCGGCCGGGGGCGGCGCTCGCGTCGCGGGGGTGAGCGGGTTCGGCATCACCGGCACCAACGCCCACGTCGTGCTGGAAGAAGCGCCACAGCCGACGCCGCGGCCCGAGTCCGAGCCCGAGCCCGAGCTCGGCGTCGTACCGCTGTTGCTCTCGGCCGCGACGCGCGCCGCGCTCCAGGTCCTGGCCGCGGCCTACGCCGAGCAATTGGCGAACAGCGCGCGCTCGGTGCGAGACATCTGTGCGACCGCCGCGTGCCATCGCGCCGCGCTCGAGCACCGCGCCGTGCTCGTGGCCGCCGACCGGGCGACGCTGGTCGATAAGCTGCGTCGATTCGCCAGCGGCGACGACACCGCCGCCGACGCCGCTGGGCGCGCCGACGCGGTGGGGCCGCGTAAGATCGCCTTCATCTTTTCGGGTCAGGGCGGTCAATGGCTGGGTATGGCGCGCGAGCTGCTCGAGCACGAGCCGGGGTTCCGCGCCAGCATCGAGCGCTGCGACGCGGCGATGCCGGCCGGGCGCGGCTGGTCGGCGCTCGAGCAGCTGCGACTGGAGCCGGAAGCAGCCGGCTACCGGCTGCAGGAGATCAGCGTGCTGCAGCCGACTTTGCTGGCGGTGGAGATCGCCCTCGCCGAGCTCTGGCGCGCGCGCGGCATCGCGCCCGACGCCGTGCTCGGTCACAGCCTCGGCGAGGCTGGCGCCGCTCACATCGCCGGCAGCCTCTCGCTCGAGGACGCCATGCGCGTGATCTGCGCGCGCAGCGCGTTGATGCAGCGCACGAGCGGCGCCGGCGCGATGGCGCTCGTCGGGCTGGACGAGCCGCAGACCCAGGCGCGCATCTCGGCGCAAGTGGAGCTGATGTCGATCGCGGCGAGCAACGCGCCCCGCACCAGCGTCGTATCGGGACAGCCCGCCGCCATCGCGGCGCTGCTCCGCGAGCTCGAAGCCGAGGGCGTTTTCTGCCGAGCCGTGAAGGTCGACGTGGCCTCCCACAGTCCGCAGATGGCGCCGCTGGTGCCGGAGCTCGTAGCGCAGCTGGCCGAGCTACATAGCCGCGAGCCCCAGCTTGCCATGTACTCGACGGTGCACGCGCGCCGGCTCGAGCCCGGCGAGTGCGACGCCGCGTATTGGGGTCGCAACCTGCGAAGCCCGGTGCGCTTCATGGCTACCGTGGAACGTCTGCTCGCCGACGGCATCGACACCTTCGTCGAAGTCGGTCCTCACCCTACCCTGCTCGGCAGCGTAGCCGAGATCGGCGCCTCGACAGCTCCGCTGACGTTGCCCTCGCTGCGCCGCGCCGAGCCGGAGCGAGCGACGTTGCTCGCATCCCTGGGTGCGCTGTGGGCGGCCGGACACCCGGTGACGTGGACCACGATTTTCGCCCCCGGAAGCTACCGCCGCGTAGCGCTGCCGCACTACCCCTGGCAACGCGAGCGACACTGGTCGAGCGCCGCCATCGCTGCCTCCGTCGACGGTCGCGCCCCGCGTCGTCAGCCGCTCGACGAACCGGCCGCGCGCAGGCTGCACACGCTGGATTGGCAACCGGCGCCGGTCGAATCAGCCAGCCAACCGCGTAAAAATTGGCTCCTGCTCGCCGCCCCCGCTACCGGCGGCCCGGAGCTGGCATCCGCGCTCCACGAGCTCGGCGGCGCCGCCACCGTCGTGACCGACGTCGCGGCCGCGAGCAGCTGGCTCGCGCGACCGGACACGGCTGACCTGGGCGAGCTGGGCATCGCGATCCTGGTCGAGCCCCACGCCGAGGACCCCGCATGGGACGCGGTGGCGACGTTGCAGCAGCTGCAGCGCGCGTGGCCGAGTCAGCAGCGGAGCTGGACGCCGCGGCTGTGGTGGATCACCTCGCGCGCCCACGCGGCGCCGGGCGACGTGCCCCCGCTGGCCGCGCCAGCGCTGGCCGCGCTGTGGGGCGCGGCACGAGTCATCGCCGCCGAGCACCCGACCTGGTGGGGTGGATTGGCAGACCTCGGTGCGCCGAGCACTTTGACCGAGGCGACCGCGCTCGCCGCTCATCTCATCTCGGGCGGCGCCGAAGACCAGGTCGCGATCCGCGGCGCCAGTCGCTACGCGCTCCGTTTGATCGAAGCCGCCAAGCTGCCAACCGACTCACCCGCGGTAAAACCCCGCCCCGACGCGGCCTACCTGATCACCGGTGGCCTGGGCGGCATCGCCCTCCAGATCGCGGAGGCGCTGGTGGCGGCCGGCGCCAGGCGGATCCTGCTGCTCGGACGGAGCGCGTTGCCGCCGCGCTCGACGTGGGCGGCCGAGCCAACGACGAGCCAGACAGGCCGGCGCATCGCCGCGATCCGCGCCCTCGAGCACGCGGGAGCAGCCGTCCATCTGCTGCACGTCGATGTGGCCGATCGCGGCGCGCTCGCGGCCGCGCTGGCGAGCTACAGTGCCGAAGGCTTCCCCGAAATCCGCGGCGTCGTCCACTGCGCCGCCGTCGTCGACAACAAGCTGACCCCCGACATGGATCGGGCCGTCTTCGAGCGCGCGCTCGGGCCGAAGCTCGGCGGTGCGCTCGCGCTCGACGAGCTGTTGCCGGAGCTCGATTGGTTCGTGCTCTTCTCGTCGATGAGCGCTTTCTGGGGTCCGCCCGGCATGTCCAACTACTCGGCCGCCAACGCCGGCCTCGACGCGCTGGCACAAGCGCGACGAGCGCGCGGCCAGCACGCGCTCAGCGTGCAGTGGGGGCACTGGGCGAACCTCGGCCTATCGGAGGGCGCGATCGCTCGCCGCAACGCCGAAGAGCTCGAGCGCGTCGGCGTCGGCGCCATCTCGATCGAGCAGGGCCGCGCCTTGTTCGGCTGGCTGCTGGGGCGTCCGGAGCCGGTGATCGCGATCTTGCCCGTCGACTGGCAGACCTTCCGGCGGGCACGCAAAAACCGCGACTGGCCGCTGTTTCGGCTCGTCGCCGGCCATGACGACGACGCCACGAGCGGCGCCAGCTTTCGCGAGCGTCTTGGCGCCGCCTCCCCGCTAGCGCGACGCAGCTTGATCGAAGGCATCGTGCGCGAAGCGTTGGGGGCGGTGCTGCGCTTGCCGGCCAAGCAGCTCGACGGTCGTCGCGCTTTCGGCTCCTCGGGGCTCGACTCGCTGATGGCGCTCGAGCTTCGCAACCGGCTCGAGACGGCGTTCGAGCGCTCGCTGCCAGCCACCCTTGCCTGGAACTATCCGACGATCGAACAATTGACACAGCACCTGGAACAATTGTTTTCGCGCGAGTCCGCCGAGGCGGCGACCGACGCGGCGCCACCGGTCGCTACCGAGCCGACCGACGCGTCGCTCGATTTCTATCAGGTGGCTTCGTTATCCGACGAAGACGCCGCGCTGGCGCTGCGGGGCGGGCGCTGAGGACCATGGCCAGCCCCACCCCCGCGCTGTCCAACCTCTCGAGCGTGAAGCTCGCGCTGATGGCGAAGCAAGCGCGCGCCCAGCTCGGACCGATCGTGCGCGCCGAGCCGATCGCGGTCGTCGGCATCGGCTGCCGCTTCCCGGGCGGCGCCGACTCGCCCGAGGCCTACTGGAATCTCCTGCGCCATGGCGTCGACGCCGTGGGTGACGTGCCCGCCGATCGCTGGGACGTCGACGCGCTGTACGACCCGGATCCGGCCGCGCCGGGCAAGATGTCGGCGCGCTCGGGCGGTTTTTTGCGGCAGGTCGACCGGTTCGACGCCGACTATTTCGGCATCTTGCGCCGTGAAGCCGAGCGCATGGATCCGCAGCAGCGGCTGTTCCTCGAGGTGGCGATCGAAGCGCTCGACCACGCCGGTCTGCCGCGAGAGCAACTCGCTGGCTCCGCCACCGGTGTGTTCGTCGCCAGCTACTACAACGACTACACGCTGATGCAGCTCGCCGACCACGAATGGATCGACGGGCGCACGCTGACCGGGACCCAGCACAGCGTGCTCGCCAATCGACTATCGTACCTACTCGACCTACGAGGTCCGAGCATCTCGGTCGACACCGCGTGCTCGTCGTCGTTGGTCGCGGTGCACCTCGCCTGTCAGAGCCTACGCGCCGGTGAGAGCGACGCGGCCCTCGCCGGCGGCGTCTCGCTGATGCTCGCGCCGGAGCTGATGATCACGCTGTCCAAGGTCGGCTTCATGTCCGCGAGCGGACGCTGCCGCACGTTCGACGCCTCCGCCGATGGCTTCATCCGCGGCGAGGGCTGCGGCGTCGTCGTGCTCAAGCGACTGAGCGACGCGATCGCCGACTCGGACCGCGTGCTCGCCGTAATTCGAGGCTCCGCCGTCAATCAGGACGGCCACTCCACGGTGCTGGCGGCGCCGAGCGGTCTCGCCCAGCAGGCCCTGCTCCGCGAGGCGCTCGCCAACGCGCAGTTGAGCCCCAGCCGGGTCGGCTTCGTGGAAGCGCACGGCACCGCCACTCCGCTCGGCGATCCAATCGAGGTCGAGGCGCTGGCGGCCGTGATCGGCGCGCCGCGAGCGGACGACAGCAGCTGTTACCTGGGCTCGGCCAAGGCCAACCTCGGCCACCTCGAAGCCGCCGCGGGCGTGGCGGGGCTGATCAAGGCGACGCTGGTCCTGAGCCACGCCGAGATCCCGCGCCAGCTACATTTCGAGCGTCTCAATCCGCATCTCTCGTTGTCGGCCACGTGCCTCGCGGTTGCAGATCGGCACCTCGCCTGGCGAGCGGGCACGCTGCCACGCGTCGCGGGCGTGAGCGGCTTCGGCGTCGGGGGCACCAACGCCCACGTCGTCCTCGAAGAGGCACCGACGCTGCCCGCATCGGCCGGCCCGAGCGCGGAGCAGCCCGAGCTGCTGACGCTGTCGGCGCAAAGCTCGGCCGCGCTCACCGCGCTGGCCTCGGCGTGGCTGGAATTTCTACCGAGCACGACCGCCTCTTTCACCGAGCTCGCGGCCACCGCCGGCGCGCGCCGCTCGCATTACGATCATCGACTCGCCCTCGTCGCGCTCTCTAAAGAGCAAGCCCTGCGCCAGCTGCGCGCGTTCGTCGACGGCGAGCCGTCGGCGGAGCTCTCGCACGGACAACGCCCCACGACGGGGGCGCCGCGAGTGGCGTTCGTGTTCAGCGGTCAAGGTCCGCAATGGGCGCAGATGTCGAGCGAGCTCTCGGCGTCGGAGCCGGTGTTCCGCGACACGCTGGCCGATCTCGACGCTCGCTTTCGAGCCCTGTCCGGGTGGTCGCTGACCGACGCGCTGGCGGCGCCGACCGCCTCCTCGAGGCTCGCCGAGACGGAGCTGGCGCAGCCGGCGATTTTCGCGGTTCAAGTGGCGCTGGCGGCGCTGTGGCGCGCGTACGGCGTCGAGCCGGCGGCCGTGGTCGGTCACAGCATCGGAGAATTGGCGGCGCTCCACGTGGCGGGGGTGCTCTCGCTCGACGACGCCGTGCGCGTCGTTTGGCACCGCGGTCGGATCATGCAGCGCGCCACCGGCAACGGGAAGATGGCGGCAGCGGCGATCAGCGAGGCCGAGGCGCGGGCGCTGGTGCTGTCGATCGGTCCCGAGCTCTCGATCGCGGCCGTGAACGCGCCGCGCAGCGTCGTGCTGTCGGGAACCGCGCCCGCGCTCGACGCCGCGCTATCGAAGCTCGGCGCCCAGGGCGTGTCGCACCGCGCGCTGCCGGTATCGTACGCGTTCCATTCGGCGCAGATGGATCCGTTCCAGCCCGAGCTGGTAGCCGCGATTGGCGCGCTGCAAACGTCGCCGAGCCGCATCGCCGTCTACTCGAGCGTCACCGGCGCCGAGCTCGACGACGGCGCCGTCGATGCCGGCTATTTCGGACGCAATTTGCGACAAACCGTGCGTTTCGCGGCCGCGATCGACGCCCTGCAAGCGAGCCACATCGATGCATTCGTCGAGCTCTCGCCGCACCCGGTGCTGGCAAGCTCGATCGCCGAGTGTCTGGCGGAACGCGGGGCGCAAACGCCGGTGGTGGGCGCGATGCGACGCGAGCGACCGGCGCGTGAGATCTGGCTCCGGGCCTGTGCGGCGCTGTACGCGGTCGGGGTATCGCCCAATTGGCAGGCGGTGTTCGGCTCGGCGCGTTCGCCGGCCGAGCTACCTCGGTACCCCTGGCAACGCGAGCGCTACTGGATTCGTCCCCGAGCCGCCTCCGCCCCGACCAGCGGCGTGAGCTCGGCGCTGCTCGGCTCGCGCGGAGCCGACGGCGACGGCGTTTGGTACCGGACGCCGTACCCATCCGCAGCCCTCGGTTGGCTCTCCGATCATCGCGTCGCGGGCCACGAGGTCATGCCGGCGGTCGCGCTGCTCGAGACCTTGCGCGCCGCCGCCGAAGCGTCTTTCGCCGGCCAATCCGTCACGATCCTCGATTTTCTAGTGCATCAACCGTTCGTGCTCGACGGCGCCAACGGCTGGACCAGCGTCGTGTCGCTCGACGCCGAGGGCGCGCGCCTCGAGCTGTGGGCCAGCGCCGCCGCCGGACGCCCGAATCCGAGCCGCGATCGTTTGATCGCCTCCGCCCGCGCCACGACCGGCCCCGGGGCGCCCGCGCCGGCACCGAGCGGCCCCACGACCGCTGATTGGGACACGCGCCGCGACGAGCTGTACGCGCGCTTTGGCGAGCTCGGCGTCGACTTTGGGCCAAGCTTTCGCACGCTGCAGCGCTGGCGGCTCGGCGAGTCGTCGGCCGAAGCGTGGCTCGAGCTCGCTCCCCGTGAGTCACCAGCCGATCTCGACAGCGGCGTGTCCGTGACCCTGCTCGACGGCGCCTTGCAGCTTTGCTTGTTGGCCGCCAGCGCTGGCGGTCTCCGCTCGTTGCTGCTGCCGGTGGCGGTGGAGTCCTTCGCTCGCCTGCGCCGCCTTCCCGCGCGTGTCCGAGCGCAAGCGCGCATCGTCGAGCGCGGCGCCGGCGGCTCGCTGACGGCGGCGGTGCGGCTGTTTTCGGAAGACGAACGGCCGATCGCCGTCCTCGATGGCGTGCAGCTGGCGCCTGCCGATGCGGCGGCGTTGACCGACGTGGGCCCCTATGAAGCTCGCTGGCGCCCGGCCGCACCAGCTCACCCGACAGCTTCGGCCAAAGGTCAGTGGCTCCTTTTGACGGACGGCAGCGCTCCGATCCGCTCACTCGTCGACGCGCTGCAAGCTGCGGGCGACCGGTGCGTCCAGCTCCGTTCGGACGTCGATCTCGCGTCCGCTCTGACCGAGGCCAGCGCCGGCGGGTCGGCTCCTCTACGCGGAGTGATCCACGCCCTCAGCCTCGACGCCGACGAGCGCGACGCCGGCGATCGCTACGACCTGCTGACCACCCGCTCGGCCCTCACGTTGATCCAGACTCTGGGCCGCGGGCTCTTGCCGGGCGTTCCGCTCTGGCTCATCACGCACGGCGCACAACCCGTGCTGGGTTCCGTCGAGCGTCCCCGGCAGGCGGCGCTGTGGGGCTTGGCTAGCGTCGCCGCCGCCGAGCACGCCGACCGACCTTGTCGCGTCATCGACCTCGAGCTTACCCCCGAGCCCGAGTCGATCGCCGAGCTTGCGCTTTCGCTGCGCGACGCTCGAGCGCCTGGCGAAAGCGCGATCCGTGCCGGCACGCGCTACGTGCCACGACTCGAGCGGCGCGACGCATCGAGCACTCGAAACGCGGGGTCGGCCGCGACCAAGCTCGTCTGCGTCACCCCCGGCACGCTCGACGGCTTGCAGTGGTTGCCGGCAACGTCCGAGGTCCTCCGCGCCGGCGAGGTGCGGCTGCGCGTGCTCGCGGCAGGTCTCAACTTTCGAGACGTGTTGCTCGCGCTCGGCATGTACCCGGCCGCGGGCGCGGTGCTGGGAGCCGAATGCGTCGGCGTCGTGGTAGCGGTCGGAGACGGCGTTTCCGAGCTGAAGGTCGGCGACGCTGTGTTCGGGTTTGCGCCGGGCGGTCTCGCGAGCGAGGTGGTGGTGCCGGCGCATTACCTGGCCAAGCTGCCCCCAGCGCTGCCGCCCGAGACCGCCGCCGCGCCCCCGGCGGCATTTCTCACCGCCATGTACGGGCTCGAGCGCGTCGCCAGCCTCGAGCCCGGCTCTTCGATCCTGGTTCACGCCGGCGCGGGCGGTGTCGGACTTTCCGCGATCCAAGTGGCGCGGCGCCAGGGTTGCCGTGTGTTCGCGACGGCGGGCTCGAGCGCCAAGCGCGAGCTGCTAAAGACGCTCGGGGTCGAGCAGGTGTTCGACTCGCGCTCGCTCGCCTTCGCCGAGCAGCTCCTCGACGTGACGCACGGCAAGGGCGTCGACGCCGTGCTCAACTCGTTGAGCGGCGACTTCATCGCCGCGAGCCTACGCACGCTCGGGCGCGACGGTTGGTTTCTCGAGCTCGGAAAGCGCGACATCTGGTCGGCCGCGCAAATGCGCGAGGCGAGGCCCGACGTCCGCTATCGCGTCTATGATTTGGGCGCCGAGCTCGAGGCAAATCCGAAGCTGGGGCCGAGCTTGCTGACGGACTTGTGTGCCCGACTGGCGGACGGCAGCTTCCAGCCGTTGCCGGTGCGGGTCTTCGACTTCGACGCTGCGACCGACGCGTTTCGGTTGATGGCCCAGGCCGGGCACATCGGTAAGCTCGTGCTGCGAGCGCCCGGCGCACCCGAGCGCCGGCTGGTGCAGACGAGCGCCACCTATTGGATCACCGGCGCCGGGGGCGCCCTCGGCGTTCACACAGCGCGCTGGCTGGTGGCTGCCGGCGCGCGGCAGCTGATGCTCAGCGGGCGTCACGAGCCTTCGACGGCGGCGCTATCGCTGATCGAGGAGTGTCGGGCGCACGGCGCGCGGGTCGAGTTTCGCGTCGCCGACGCTGGCGACGCTGCCGCCATGGGCGCGGTACGAGACGAGCTGAGAGCGGCCTGGCCCCCCCTCAAGGGCGTAGTGCACACCGCGGGCGTCGTCGACGACGGCGTCTTGCAGCAGCAAACCTGGGAGCGCTGGCGCGAGGTCGTGCGAGGCAAGGTGGACGGTGCGCGCATCCTCGATGCCGTCACCGCCGACGCCTCGCTCGATTTTTTCGTGCTGTATTCGAGCGCAGGCTGGCGGCTCGGTCCGCTCGGGCAAGGCGCGTACGCGGCCGCGAACGCCGAGCTCGACGCCCTGGCGTGGGCGCGGCGCTCGAGCGGCCGTCCCGCCTTGAGCGTTGGTTGGGGACAGTGGCGAGACGGGGGCATGGCGGCGCGCCTGGCCGCGAAGGGGCACGATACCTGGAGCGCGCGCGGCCTGGGTTGGCTCACGCCGCGCGAGGCCTTCGACCAACTCGAGCGGCTGCTGCTCGCCGACTGCACCCACGCCCTGGTCCTACCGATCGACTGGCAGCGCTTCACCGCCAGCCTACCGCCCGGAGTCGACCCCGCGTTCTTCGACGCGGTGCGGCCTGCCTCGCGCGCCGCACGCTCCTCGGTCGGAACGCCCGCCAAGACGAGCTCGCCGGTCGAAGCGTGGAGAGCTGCTCCGGCTGGCGCGCGGCGCGAGCTGCTGCTCGCCCATCTGATGGAGCGCACCCGGCACGTGCTCGGTGTCGGCGACGACGTCGCGCTCGACCCGCAAGCGCCATTGAAGTCCGCCGGTCTCGACTCGCTGATGGCGGTGGAGCTGCGCAACCTACTCACGCGTTCCCTCGGTATTTCCCTGCCCGCGACGCTGCTCTTCGACTACCCAGCGCTGGACGCGCTCGCGACCTACCTATCCACGGCTCTCCAGCTCATGCCCGACATCCCGGCCACTCCTGCTGAAACTAGCGCTCGCGACGCGCTCGATGCCGTCGCGCACCTGACCGACGCCGAAGCCGAAGCGGAGCTCCTGGCGGAGCTGGCCGCCGGCGCGGAGGCTTCCCGATGAGCAACTCGGCGCTCGAGCCCGAGCTGTCTCCGGTCAAGCGCGCGCTGCTCGAGGTGCGCAGCTTACGCGCCCGCATCGCGGAGCTAGAGGGGCGAGCGCGCGCGCCGATCGCCATCGTGGGCATGAGCGTGAGGGCGCCGGGCGGCGTGCACGACGTGGCTGGCTACCGCGAGCTACTGTGGACCGGCCGCGACGCGATCTCGGAGGTTCCGCCCGAGCGTTGGTCGCTGGCAGCGTGGTTCGACGAAGCCCAGGACGCCCCCGGCAAGATGTACACGCGCCACGGCGGCTTCATCGGCGACATCGCGGGCTTCGACGCCGAGTTCTTCGGTATCGCGCCGGCGGAGGCGGCGAGCATGGATCCCCAACAGCGCCTGGTGCTGGAGCTGTCGTGGGAAGCGCTCGAGCACGCCGGCATGGCGCCCTCGAGCCTCGCCGGCAGCAAAACCGGCGTGTATCTGGGCATCGCCAACGGCGACTACGGTCGGGCGTTGTTCGCGCGACCGGAGCTTATCGACCCATATTTCAGCCCCGGCAACGCGTTCAGCGTCGCGGCGGGGCGTGTTGCCTACGTGCTCGGCCTCCATGGCCCCGCGATCGCGATCGATACGGCCTGCTCCTCGTCGCTCGTAGCATTGCACCTGGCGTGTCAGGCCCTGCGCAGCGGCGACTGCGACTTCGCGCTCGCGGGCGGCGTCAACCTGATCCTGACGCCGGAGCTGAGCGTCAATTTCTCGAAGGCAGGCATGATGGCGCGTGACGGGCGCTGCCGGACCTTCGACGCCGCCGCCAGCGGCTACGTGCGCGGCGAAGGCGGTGGCATGGTCGTGCTGCGCCGGCTCAGCGACGCGCTGGCCGACGGCGATCGGGTGCTGGCCGTGCTGCGCGGCAGCGCCGTCAACCAGGACGGCCGCAGCAACGGTCTCACGGCGCCGAACGGCCCGGCGCAGCAAGCGGTGCTGGAGGCCGCCCTGTCCGACGCAGGCGTCGCGCCGCGGCTCGTCAGCTACGTCGAGGCTCACGGCACCGGCACCTCCCTCGGCGATCCGATCGAAGTGGGGGCGCTCACGGCCGTGCTCGCGCAAGATCGCGCCCCGGGGGTGCCCGTTTCGCTCGGCTCGGTGAAGACGAGCATCGGGCACCTCGAGGCGGCGGCCGGCATCGCGGGCGTGATCAAGACAGTGCTCGCGCTCGAGCGTCGCGAGCTGCCTCCGCACCTGCACCTGCAGACGCGCAACCCGCTGATCGACTGGAGTCGGCTCGCGATCGAAATTCCAGACTCGGTCCGCCCCTGGACCCCGATCGAGGACCGCTGGATCGCGGGCGTCAGTAGCTTCGGTTTCAGCGGCACCAACGCCCACGTCGTCCTCGAAGCGCCGCCAGCGGTGGCCCACGTCGCCAGCGGCGCCATTCGGCCTCAGCAGCTGTTGACGCTCTCCGCCCGCAATCCCCAGGCCCTGCGCGCGCTGGCCGAGCGCTATCACGACGCGCTCTCGGCGTGGCCCGACCCCTCCCCGAGCGCGGCTCGCGACGTCTGCGTCACCGCCAACACTGGGCGCACCCACCTGCCGACGCGCCTGAGCGTCGGCGCGCCCTCGTTGCCCGAGCTGACGCAGGGGCTACGCAGCTGGCTCGACGGCGAAGCCGATCCGCGAGTGGTCGCGGGCAAGGCCGAGACGACGAAAGCGCCCCGTGTGGCGTTTCTTTTTCCCGGCCAAGGGGCGCAGTACGCCGGCATGGGCCGGCAGCTGTACGAGGGTTCGGCGATCTTCCGCCAAGCCTTCGACCGCTGCGCCGCCGAGCTCGAGCGCGCCCTCGGTCGCCCGATCACGACGCTCGTTTACGGCAGCGGCGACGATTCAAAGCTGCTCGATCGCACCGAAAACGCCCAGCCCGCCCTGTTCGCGATCGAGTACGCGCTCGCGGCGCTGTGGCGCTCCTGGGGCGTGACGCCCGCCGCGGTGATGGGCCATAGCTTCGGCGAGTACGCGGCTGCGTGCGTGGCCGGGGTGCTCACCCTGGCCGACGCGGCACGGATCGTCGTCGCGCGCGGACGCCTGAGCGCGCAGGCGCCCGGCGACGGCGTGATGGTGATCGTCGAAGCTTCTGGCGACGAAGTCGAGCAGGCGATCGCGGCGGAAGGCGGAGCGGTGTCGATCGCAGCCCTCAACGGCCCGACCAACACCGTCATCAGCGGCGAGCGGAGAGCGGTCGAAGCCGTCGCCGCTCGCTTCGCCGCACGCCGACGGCGAACCACGCCCCTCAACGTGTCGCACGCCTTCCATTCCCCGCTGATGGACGCGGTGCTGCCCGGCTTCGAGCGCGAGCTGGCCGGGGTCAGCTATGCCGCCCCCGCCATCACCCTGATTTCCAACCTCACCGCGCAGGCCGCCGACCTCGAGGTCTTGGGGCAGGCCGCGTACTGGCGCGATCACCTGCGCCGGCCGGTGCGGTTCGCGGAGTCGATCCAGGTGCTCGCCGGCCTCGGCATCACGCACTACATCGAGATGAGCCCGCACCCAGTGCTGCTCGGCATGGGGGCCGATTGCGTGAGCGGCGCGACCTGGCTGCCGTCACTGCGCAAAGAGCAGGGAGCCTGGAGCGAGGTGCTCCGCAGCCTGCAGACGCTGTATGCCGACGGCTCGAGCATCGACTGGGCCGCCGTCGAGCGCGAACAGCCTCGTCGCCCGGTGAGCCTGCCCACCTATCCGTTTCAGCGCAAACGCCACTGGATCGACGCCGTCTCGAGCCTCGCTCCCGTCGCCGCGCCGGACCTGTGGGCTGCCGCCGACGGCGCGCTCCAGCGCGAGGCCGAGCGCGGGCCGGTGGACCTCGACGCCGCTTCTTACCCCGCCAAGTGGCAGACGCTGGCGCAGCTGACCGACGCCCAGATCTGGCACACGCTGCGCGAGCTGGGAGTGTTCGAGGCGCCAGACGAAGCGCACACGCTCGATTCGTTGGTAGCGCGCGCCGGTATCGGCGGCAGCCACCGCCGGTTGATGTCGCGCTGGCTCGACCGGCTCGTGAGCGGCGGTTGGCTGCGCCGTGAAGGCGACGCCCACCGGGCCGCCGTCTCACCGCCCGACGTCTCGCTCGACGAGCTTTGGGACCTGGCCGGGCGCCAGCTCGCCGACAACCGCGAGCTACTGGCGTACGTGCAGAACTGCGCCACCCACTTGACGGCGATCGTCACCGGCCGCACGAGCCCGCTCGAGTCGCTGTTCCCAGGCGGATCTTTCGAGCTCGCCAGCGCGCTGTACGAGCGCTCCGCCACCATGCGTTACATCAACGGGCTGGCCGCCTCCGCGCTTACGGCCTTGTGTAGCGCGTTGCCGGCGGGGTCGGAGCTGCGCGTGCTCGAAGCCGGTGGCGGGACCGGCGGCACGACGTCGGCCCTGCTCCGCGCCCTGCCCCCCGGTCGCGCGCGCTACCGTTTCACGGACGTGAGCGAGGCGTTTTTGGGGGACGCGCGCGCGCGCTTCGCCGCCTATCCGTTCGTCGAGTACGGCACTTACGACTTCGAGCGCGAGCCCGAAGAGCAAGGCTACGCGCTCGGCAGCTTCGACGTCATCGTCTCGGCCAACGCCGTACACGCGGTCACGGATCTGCGCGCGGCGCTCGGGCGGTTGCGCTCGTTGCTGGCTCCGGGCGGCATTTTGATGCTGATCGAATCGACCACCCACCTCGACTACTTCGACATGACCACCGGCCTCATCGAAGGCTGGCAACATTTTGCTGACGATCTGCGCGGAGACAACCCGCTACTCGGCCCCGACGCCTGGGTGAGCGCGCTGAAGGCGGCAGGCATGGCGGAGGCCGCCGCCTGGCCCGCGCGCGGCTCGCTGCCGGAGGCGCTCGGACAGCACGTCGTGGTCGCCCAAAACCCGGGCCGCAGCGCCGCCACGCGCGCTGGCGCACCGGCGCCGAGCGCGCGCGAGCCCGTACGCGACGCGGCCGCGCCCGAGCCGGCGGTGGTCGGCGTCCTGCGTGAGCGCCTGCGTCAGGCGCCGCCATCCGAGCACCTGGCGCTGCTCTGTGACGTCGTACGGCGCGAGGTCGTGCGCATCTTGCGGCTCGATCCGAGCACACCACCTGCCCGTCACGATCGGCTGATGGAGCTTGGGATGGACTCGCTGATGGCGGTCCAGCTCCGCAACGCGCTGGACGGCGCGCTCGAGCTCGAGCGCGGGCGCGGCTTGCCGGCGACGCTGATGTTCGATTTTCCCACGATCGAGGCGATCGCCGAGTTCCTGCTCCAGCGCTTGCTGCCAGCGGCGCCGAGCGCGCCCGAAGGCGCTCCGCGCGCACCAGCCACCGGACCCGCGCCGCTCGATGCGAGCGCGATCGCGGAGCTCGACGACGCCGAGATCGAGCGCTTGCTCGCCGCCCGCGAGGGAGGCTCGTGAGCGAGCCCAGCCGCCCCGCCGACCCCACCGCGATGACCCCGCTCAAGCGCGCGTTCATCGCGCTCGAGGAGACGCGGGCGCAGCTGCGCGCCGAGCAGCAAAGCGCGCGCGAGCCGATAGCGATCATCGGTCTGGGGTGTCGCGTTCCCGGCGACGTCGAAGACGCGGCCAGCTTCTGGCGGCTGCTGTCCGGCGAGGTCGACGCGATCGGTCCCCTGCCCGCCGATCGCTGGGACGTCGACGCCCTCTATCACCCCGACCCCGAGCACGTGGGCACGATCGCGGCGCGCGGCGGCGGATTTTTGCGTCGGGTCGACGCCTTCGACCCCGCGTTCTTCGGCATCACCCCGCGCGAAGCGCAGGGCATGGACCCGCAGCAACGCCTGTTGCTCGAGGTGTGCTGGGAGGCGCTCGAGCACGCCGGACAGCCGCCAGACCGGCTGAGCCGCAGCCGCACCGGCGTCTACGTTGGCGTGTGCAGCAACGACTACGCGACGCTGCAACACGAAACCGGCGACCGCGCCTTGCTGGACGCCCATTTCGCGTCGGGCATCGCCCACAGCGTGGCGTCCGGCCGGCTTTCGTACCTGCTCGGTTTGCAGGGACCGAGCCTGACCCTCGATACGGCGTGCTCGTCGTCCTTGGTGGCGATCCACCTCGCGTGCCAGGCGCTGCGCGGCGGCGACTGTCGGATGGCGCTCGCGGGCGGAGTGAACCTGATTCTCTCGCCGGCGCTGTACGTTGCGCTCTCGCGTTCGCGCATGCTCTCGCCGGACGGACGTTGCCGGACCTTCGACGCCGCCGCTGACGGCTTCGCCCGCGGCGAGGGCAGCGGCGTGGTGGTCCTCAAACGGCTGCGCGATGCGCAGGCCGACGGCGATCGCGTGCTCGCGGTGATCCTCGGCAGCGCCGTCAACCAAGACGGCGCCAGCAGTGGGCTGACGGCGCCGAACGGGCCGGCCCAGGAAGCCGTCGTGAAGGAGGCGCTGTCCCGCGCTTCCGTCGAGCCGCGCCTCGTCAGCTACGTCGAGGCGCATGGTACCGGTACCCAGCTCGGGGATCCGCTCGAGCTGCGCGCGCTCGGCGCCGTTTTTGCCGGCGATCGCCCGGCCGACCGCCCCCTACTCGTCGGCTCGGTCAAGACCAACGTCGGCCACCTGGAGGCGGCGGCCGGCGTCACCGGGCTCATCAAGCTCGTGCTCGCGCTGCAGCACCGTGCCCTGCCCGCACACCTGCACTATCGGACGCCGACGCCGCACATTCCCTGGCAAGAGCTGCGGCTCGGGGTCCCGACCCGGCTCACACCCTGGGAGCCGATCGACGGACGGCGCATCGCTGGTGTCAGCTCGTTCGGTTTCAGCGGAACGAATGCCCACATCGTTTTGGAGCAGGCTCCGGCCGAGCCCGCTACCGCCGCCCCGCCCGCCGCGGGCCGTTACTTGTTTCTGCTATCGGCGTTCGATGCGCGCTCGCTGCGGGCGCACGCCCAGCGCCACCTCGACGCGCTCGAGCACGCCCGCGACGAGCAGCTGGCAGCGATCTGCCGCAGCGCCGCGGTGACGCGCGCCCATCACGCCGAGCGCGCCGTCCTGCTGACTTCTTCGCTGAGCGAGCTGCGCCAGCAGCTCCAGGCGCTCGCAGCCGGCCAAGAAGCGCCCGGCCTGCGCCATGCCCGCGTCCGCGCGCGTGACGCCCTGCGGGTCGCGTTCCTGTTCACCGGCCAGGGCTCGCAGTACGCGGGCATGGGGCGGCAGCTTTTCGAGGAGCAGCCGGTCTTCCGCGCCGCCCTCGAGCGCTGCGCCCAGGTGCTCGACGCGGAGCTCGGGATGCCGCTGCTCGAGCTGCTCTACCCCGCCGAGGGCGTCCCGTCATTGCTCGATCAGACCCGCTACACGCAGCCGGCGCTATTCGCGCTCGAATACGCGCTCGCCTGCCTGTGGCAAGCCTGGGGCGTCTCGCCGAGCATCGTCATCGGCCATTCGGTGGGCGAGTACACCGCCGCTTGTCTAGCCGGCGTGCTGTCGCTCGAAGACGCGCTACGCCTGATCGCGGAGCGCGGTCGCTTGATGCAATCCTTGCCGGAAGGCGGCACGATGGCCGCCGTCTTCGCGCCGCTCGCCGACCTGACGCCGCTGCTCTCCGACTATCGGGCCACGGTTTCGGTCGCAGCCGTCAACGCCCCCGGCCAGACCGTGATCTCCGGCGCTGCGCGCGACGTCGCGGCCATCTGCGAGTCGCTCGCCGGCCGCGGCGTGCGGGTGCAGCGCCTCACCGTATCGCACGCCTTCCATTCTCCCTTGGTCGAGCCGATCCTCGACGCCTTCGAGCGCAAGGCCTCCGCCGTCCCCTTCAGCGCGCCGCGCCTGGCCCTGATCTCGAACGTGAGCGGCGCCCTCGCCGACGCCGCGCGCGTCACTCGACCCAGCTATTGGCGAGAGCACATCCGAGCCCCCGTGGAGTTTGCTCGCGGCCTGGCCAGCGTCGCGGCGCAGGCGCCCGACGTCTGCCTGGAGCTCGGTCCTCACCCGACGTTGCTGGCGTTCGCGGCCGAGGCCTTCGCAGACCCGGCGCCCCTGTTGTTACCATCGCTCGCCAAGAACGCTCGCGACCGCGAGCGGCTGGACGAGTCGCTGGCGGCGTTGTTCTTGGCCGGCGCGCGGCTGGACTGGCGCGCGGTCTGGGCGGGCACCCCCGCGCCGCGATTCGATCTCCCGCCATACGCCTTTCAGCGTGAGCGCTATTGGTTCAAGGCGCGGCGGCCGCCCTCCGAGCGCGGACGCGACTCCGGTCACCCGCTGCTCGGCGTGCGCTTGCAGACGGCGCTGTCCGATATCGTGCAGTTCCAAAGCGAGCTTTTCGCCGCGCGCCTGCCGTTCTTGCAAGATCATCGCGTCGGCGGGCGGCTGATCTTGCCCGGAGCTGCTTTCGTGGAGATGGCGCTGAGCGCGGGCGAGCTGGCGCTCGGAGCGCCCCAATCATTGGAAGACCTCGTCCTCGGCGAGCCGCTGGTGGTGACCGACGACGAGGTCCGCCTCGCCCAGACCGTCGTGCGACGCGGCGCCGACGGCGAAGCCACCTTCGAGATCCTCTCCGCGTCGGCGGATGACGACGCGAGCTGGCTCAAGCACGCGAGCGGTGCGCTGCGCGCTCGCGGTGACCTCACGACCGAGGTCCCGTCCCCGATGCTGACCGGCGGGAACGTGCTCACTCGAGACGACCATTTGGCGGCGCTGGCGGCGCGGGGTCTCGCGTTCGGACCGAGCCTGCACGGCGTGCAACGCATCGAGTATCGTGACGGCGAAGCGCGCGGGCAAATCGAGCTGCCCGAGGCCGCCAGCGAAGGCGTCGAGCGCTACCTACTCCACCCTGCCCTGCTCGACGCCTGCCTGCAGGTGCTGGCGGCGGCGATTCCGGCCGGAGCCGCCAGCGAAGGCGCGTATTTGCCGCTGATGATCGACGCCGTCACGGTGCAGCGCGCGCCCGGACGGCGGGTCTCGAGCCGGGCCATCGTGGCCACCCCCGCGAGCCTGCCATCGAGCACGCTCAGCGGTGACATCACGATCTTCGACGATCACGGCGTCTTGGCCGAGCTGCGCGGTATCACGCTGCGTGACGCGACGAGCGCCGCCGCCCCGCGCGGAAGCGACAGCGACCTTTACACGATCGAGTGGCAGCCGCTCGCTCACGACACCGATTGGGCGCCGTCGCCTTCCGAGCTCGCAGCGGAGCTCGCCCCCAGGCTGCCGGAGCTGGCGCGCGAGCACGGCCTCGACGAGTACCATCAAGGATTTCTGGAGGTCGAGCAGCTGAGCACGCGCTGGATCGCGCTCGGCCTGCGCGAGCTGGGCTTTCAGCCTGCGCCGGGCGACGGCGTCGATGCGGACGAGCTAGCCGAGGCGCTGCAAGTCGCGCCGCGCTACCGGCGCGCGCTCGGACGCCTGCTCGAGATCCTCGAGGAAGACGGCGTCCTGACGCGAAGCGCGGCCGGCCTGCGCGTGGCCCAGGCGCTGCCCGCCGACGCCCCGGGCGCTGCCGATGCGCTGTCGCGCCACCCGTCATCACGTGCACGGCTCGAGCTTGCGCGCGCGTGCGGCGAGCAGCTCGCGAAGGTGTTGCGCGGAGCCGTGGATCCACTGCAGCTGCTGTTTCCGGGAGGCTCGAGCGAGCTTGCTACGTCGCTGTATCGCGACACCCCCGAGGCGCGCGTCTACAATCAATTGATTCGCGATACGGTGAGCGCCCTCGCCGGTCGAGCGCCGGCGGGGCGGCGCCTGCGGGTGCTCGAGGTCGGCGGCGGCACCGGCGGGACCACGAGCTGGGTCGCGCCCGCGCTCGACGCCGCCCGCAGCGAATACCTGTTCACCGACGTCGGGGGCTCGCTCGTCAACGAAGCGCGCCGGCGCTTCGCGAGCTTTCCGTTCATGAGCTTCGCCGTCGTCGATCTCGAGCGCGCGGCGCTTGAGCCGGCCCTCGCCGACCGCGAGTTCGACGTCATCCTCGCCTCCAATGTGATCCACGCCACCCGCGATCTGCGCGCCACCCTCGGCAGCCTGCACGGCTTGCTCGCGCCCGGAGGCACGCTATTGATGCTCGAGGTCGCCGGACGCGAACGCTGGGTCGATATCACGTTCGGGCTCACCGTCGGCTGGTGGCATTTCACCGACTCCGACCTGCGCGGCGGCTACCCGCTGCTCGACCGCCGCGCCTGGCACGAGCTGCTGGCGTCGGTCGGCTTCGAGAGCGCCGAAATCGGCGCGCCGCAGCCTCAATCTCGCGAGGCGCTGCTCGCCGCTCGCAGGCCTGTCGCAGGTCCGAGGCCGCGCTCACGACCCTGGTTGATCTTCGGTGACGCGAGCGGCGTAGGCAACGCGCTTTTGGCGCGGCTCGAAGCGGCGGGGCAGCGCGCAGAGCTCGTACCGACGACGCCCGGCCCCGGCGCTCACGACGCCGTGACGGCGGCCATCGACGCGCATGCCCGCGACGCGGCCGGGATCGTTCACCTGAGCGCCCTGGACGTCGCCGCGCCGGACGAAGCGACGCCAGGCTCCCTCCTCGCCTCCCAAGCCGGCAGCGTCGGCACGCTACTGACAGCGCTCCAGGCGCTCGGTCGCTTGCCGTTCGCGGACGGCGCCGCGCCGCGTGTTTGGATCGCGACGCGCGGCGCCGCCGCCGTCGACGGCGCTCCGACCTCGATCGCGCAAGCGCCGATGCTGGGCTTCGGGCTCGGCGTGGCGCGCGAGCATCCCGAGCTGCAACCGACCCGCGTCGATCTCGACCCCGCCGCCAGCCTCGAAGCGCAAGCCGAGTCGCTGTTCGCCGTGCTCGGGCGCGCCGCCAACGAGGACCTCTACGCGGCCCGTGGCGGCGCCCTCCTCGTGCCACGACTGACTCGTTTCGTGCCACCCGGCGCGCCCGCCAGCGACGGCGTGACGCGCCTGCGCCGCGCCGCCAGTGGCACGCTCGAAGATCTCGCGCTGAGCCACGAAGCGCGCGTCGCCCCCGGACCAGGGCAGGTGGAGCTCGAGGTGCACGCCGCCGGTCTCAACTTCCGGGACGTCATGAACGCGGTCGCGATGCGCGACGATCCCGAGCCGCTCGGCGGCGAATGCGCGGGACGCGTGCTGGCCAAGGGCGACGGCGTGGTGGGCCTCGAGGTGGGCGACGTCGTCGTCGCGATCGCCGAGGGCTGCTTCGCCACGCGCGCGGTCGCGGATGCCTCTCACGTCGCGCTACTACCGCCCCGCACCACGTTCGCCCAAGCCGCCAGCGTACCGTTCGCGTTCATGACGGCGTTGTTCGCGCTGCGCGATTGTGCGGCGCTGAAGCGCGGTGAAACGTTGCTGATCCACGCCGCCGCGGGCGGCGTCGGCTCGGCCGCGGTCGAGCTCGCCGAGCGCGCCGGCGCCACCATCATCGCCACCGCCGGTAGCGCCGCGAAGCGCGCGGCGTTGCGAGCGCGCGGCATCGCCCACGTCTTGGACTCGCGGTCGCTCGATTTCGAGTCCCAGGTCCGCGAGCTCACCGGCGGGCGCGGCGTCGATGTCGTGCTCAACTCGCTCGCCGGCGACGCGATCACGGCCAGCGTCGGCTGCCTCGCCGGCAACGGGCGGTTTCTGGAGATCGGCAAGCGCGAGATCTGGACCCAGGAGCAGTTCGGCCGCGTTCGCCCGAACGGCGGCTATTTCGCCATTGATCTGAACGCGCTCCGACTCCAGCAGCCCGCGCGCTCGGCGGCGCTGTTCCAAGAGGTGGTCGCCGATCTGGCGGCCGGGCGTATCGCGCCGTTGCCGCTGCGCGCGTTCCCGCTCGAAGCGGCGTCGGCCGCGTTTCGCTTCATGGCTCAGGCGCGGCACATCGGTAAGATCGTGCTCGTACCGGCTGCCGCCAACCACGCGCCGTTCGATCGTCTGTCCCCCGAGGCGAGCTACCTGGTGACGGGCGGTCTGAGCGGCCTCGGCCTGCTGACCGCCGAGCATTTGGTCGAGCGCGGCGCCCGTCACCTCGCGCTCGTCGGACGCCGCGCCCCCGACGCCCGCGCCGAGCAGACGCTGGAGCGGCTGCGGTCGCGCGGCGCGCGGGTGCTGGTGGTAGCGGGCGATGTCGGAAGCGTCGACGGCACGCGAGCGGTGCTGGCCGCGATCGACGCGAGCCTGCCCCCGCTGTCCGGCATCGTTCACTCCGCCGGCACGCTGGAAGACGGAGCGCTGTTGAATCAATCCTGGGAGCGTTTCGTCGGCCCGCTGCGAGCCAAGGTCGACGGTGCCTGGGCCCTCCACACGCTCACGCTCGATCGCCGCCTCGATTTTTTCATCATGTATTCGTCGATCGCTTCCGTGCTCGGCTCTTCCGGGCAAAGCAACCACGCCGCCGCCAACGCGTTCCTGGATGCGTTGGCCTGGTACCGTCGCTCCCGCGGATTGCCCGCGCTCAGCCTGGGCTGGGGCGCCTGGAGCGGCGTCGGTGCGGCCGCCGATCGCGGCGTCGACGAGCGCGTGGCGGCGTTGGGCATCGCCGCCATCACCCCCGCGCGCGGCCTATCGTTGCTCGAGGCCGCCACCCGCGGTGACTCGCCGCACGTGGCGGTGGTGCCCGTCTCATGGCCCGTCTTTCTCGAGCATCGGTCGGGTCCGAACGGGCGTCGCTTCTTCGCCGACGTCGACCAGCGCCGCCACGCCGACGCGCCACGGGCCGCCGTCGAGCGGGCGCCCGCCGCCAGCGCCCTCGACGTCGAAGCGCTGCAAGGCGCGACCAACGCCCAGCGCCAGGCGACGCTGCTTTCGTTCGTGGCAGAGCAGGTGGCCCGCGTGATTGGGGTGCCAGCCGCCACGCCGTTCGAGGCGACCCAGCCGCTGAAAGAGCTGGGGCTCGACTCGTTGATGGCGGTAGATCTACGTAACCGCCTGAACCGCGGCCTCGGCCAGAAGCGCAGTCTGCCGGCGACGCTGGTCTTCGATCACCCGACCCTCGACGCGCTCGCCCGTCACCTCGCCGCTCTGATCGCCCCCGCGCCCGCAGCGGCAGCCCCCGCTGCCCCACCCCCCGACACTCTGGGCGCGATCGACAACCTCTCCGACGAACAAATCGACGCGCTCTTCGCCGAGCGCAGTAGGACGCGATAAGTGGAGGACTTTCTCAGCCGCATCAGCGGGTATTCGCCCAAGCGCTTGGCGCTGCTGGCCGACGAGCTACAGCGACGCGTGACGCAGCTCGAACGCGCCGCCCACGCGCCGATCGCGATCGTCGGCATGGCGTGTCGCTTTCCGGGTGGGGCGACCACGCCCGCCAAGTTTTGGCAGCTGCTCGAGCGCGGCGAAGATGCGATCCGCGAAGTGCCGCCCGAACGCTGGTCGATCGACGACTACTTCGATCCCAACCCCGACGCGCCGGGCAAGATGTCGTCACGCTGGGGCGGTTTCCTCGACGAGATCGCGCGGTTCGACGCGCATTTTTTTGGTATTTCGCCGCGCGAGGCGCAGCGCATGGATCCGCAGCAGCGGCTGCTGCTCGAGGTCGCCTGGGAAGCGCTCGAAAACGCCGGCATCAACGCCGATCGACTGGCAGAGACGCCGACCGGCGTGTTCGTCGGCATGTCGTCGGTCGACTACCTGCAGTTGATGCGATCGGCGGGGCTCGGCTCCTTCGACGCCTACACCGCTTCCGGCGCTGCTCACAGCATTGCCTCCGGCCGGTTGTCGTACTTGCTCGGTGCGCGCGGGCCGAGCGTGTCGCTCGACACCGCCTGCTCGTCGTCACTCGTAGCGATCCATCAAGCGGTGGGCAGCTTGCGCCGCGGCGAGTCGAGCCTGGCCCTCGCCGGTGGCGTGAACCTCATCTTGCGCCCCGACGTGACCGTCGCTCTGTCCAAGGCGCACATGATGGCTCCCGACGGGCGCTGCAAGGTGTTCGACGCCCGCGCCGACGGCTTCGTGCGCAGCGAAGGCTGCGGGGTGTTGGTGCTGAAGCGGCTGTCGGACGCCCAAGCCGACGGCGATCCGATCGTCGCCGTGATCCGGGGCACCGCGTCCAATCAAGACGGGCGCAGCAACGGCCTGACCGCGCCGAGTGGCACCGCCCAAGAAGCCGTGGTCCGCGCCGCGCTGGCCGACGCCGGCCTCGAGCCGAGCGAGGTCGATTTCGTCGAGACCCACGGCACGGGGACGTCGCTCGGCGATCCGATCGAGGTGCAGGCCCTCGCCGCCGTGTTCGGCGAACGGCGCCCCGAGCGCGCGCTGCTGATCGGCTCGTTGAAGGCCAACGTCGGACACATGGAAGCGGCGGCGGGCGTCGCTTCGGTGATCAAGCTGGCCCTGAGCCTCGAGCATGGGGTCGTGCCGGGGCAGCCGCATTTCGTGGAGCCCAATCCGTTCATTCCCTGGGCCGAGCTACCGGTGCAGGTGCCGCGGGCCGCGACGGCGTGGCCGGCGGTGGACGCGGGCGTACGCCGCGGCGGCGCCAGCTCGTTCGGCTTCAGCGGCACCAACGTGCACGTGGTGCTGTCGACGGCTCCCCCGCCCGCGCCGCGCCCGGCGACGCTCGAGCGCCCGCGGCAGCTGCTCACCGTGTCGGCGCGAACCGAGCCGGCGCGGCGAGCGTCGATGGCTCAGCTGCGCGACGAGCTGACGCGCGAAGGCGGCGCCGCCCTCGCCGACGTGGCCTTCACCGCCAACGCCGGGCGCGCCGCCTTCCCCCATCGCCTGGCGCTGGTTGCTTCGAGCAAGGCGGAAGCCATCGAGCAGCTCGAGCAGCTCGCGAGCGGAAACGCGCCGGCTTTTGCCACGCTCGGAGTGGTGCCGCCACGCGCGCCGCGGATCGCGTTCTTGTTCAGCGGCCAGGGCGGGCAGTACGCCGGCATGGCGCGCGCGCTCTACGCCACCGAGCCGCGCTTTCGGGAACGGCTGGACGAGTGTGACGAGCTGCTGCGCCCGCTCCTGCCCCGACCGCTGCTCGAGGTGCTGCACGGCGACGGCGCGGCGATCCACGAGACCGCCTACACCCAACCGGCATTGTTTGCCCTGGAGTACGCGCTCGCCAAGCTCTGGCAGAGCTGGGGCGTGCAGCCGACGGCAGTGCTCGGCCACAGCCTGGGCGAGCTCGTGGCGGCCTGCATCGCCGGCGTGTTGAGCCTGAAAGATGCGCTGCTGCTGGTCGCCGAACGAGGCCGACTGATGAGCGCGCTGCCCGAGCGCGGCGCGATGGCGGCGCTGATGACCGACGAGGCCACCGCCCTGTCGCTGATCGCGCCGTGGCAGGCGCAGGTGTCGCTCGCAGCGGTGAACGGTCCCGAGAACATCGTCATTTCCGGCGAAGAGCGCGCGATCACGACGCTGCTCGAGCAAGCCGCGAGCGCCGGCATCGGCTCGACCCGGCTTACCGTCTCGCACGCCTTTCACTCTCCGTTGATTGAGCCGATGCTGGCCGACCTGGAGCGCGCCGCCGCCGGGGTGGAGCACCACACGGCCACGATCGACGTCGTGAGCAACCTGACCGGCGAAGCCCAAAACAGCGGCTTCGACGCGGCGTACTGGCGGAGACACGCGCGGTCGCCGGTGCAGTTCGCGCGCGCGATGCAAACCCTGATTCGCCTGGGCTACGACACCTTCGTCGAGATTGGCCCCCACCCCACCTTGCTCGGTATGGCGCGCCATTGCTCGAAGCAGGAGGCGCACGCGTTTTTGCCGTCGCTCCGCCGTGGGCGCGACGACTGGGAGCAGATCCTGGACAGCCTCGCCAAGCTCTACGTGCGGGGCGCGAGCGTCGACTGGGCTGGCTTCGACGCGGCGTACTCGCGCCGCAAGGTGCCGCTGCCGAATTACCCGTTTCAGCGCGAGCGCTTCTGGGTCGACGTCGCGCCGGAGCGTTCGGACAGCGAGCGCGGCCTCGCCGCACCGCTACCGCTCGACTCGCTCGGCGCCCTGACCCACGAGATCGCGTGGCGCGAAGGGCCGATCGTGGGCGGCGCCTTGCCCGCGCCGGGCGTGCTGCGCGATCTGATATCACCGCGCATCGCCCCGATCGCGGCGGAGTCCGGCCTCGACGCCTACGCGCCGTTCGGTCCCGCCCTCGACCAGCTCGCGGGGCAATACATCTTGCAGGCATTGAGCCAGCTCGGCGCATCCATCGGTGAAGGAGCGTCGTTCTCCGCTCCGGCGCTGGCCGAGCAGCTCGGGGTTCTGCCGCGCCATCAACGACTGTTCGCGCGAATGCTGCGCATCCTCGTCGAGGACGGCTGGCTCGAGGTCGACGGCGGCGGCTTTCGGGCGCGGCGGGCGCTCAGCGTCCAAGACCCTGACGCGCTTGCCCAGCAACTGCTCGACAGCTTCCCGAACGGTGAGGCGGAGCTGACAATCACTCGGCGGTGCGCGCGCGAGCTCGCGGCGGTGCTGCGCGGTCAGGTCGATCCGCTTTCGCTGCTATTTCCCGGCGGATCGTTGGCCGACATGGAGCGCTTGTATCGGACGAGCGCGCCCGCCACCGCATACAATCGCCTGATCGGCGAAGCCGTCGCGGCGCTCGAGCGCTCCTGCTCCGACGAGCGCCCGCTGCGCATCCTGGAGATCGGCGGCGGCACCGGCAGCACGACCGCGTACGTCCTACCGGCGCTACGTGACGATCGCGTCAGCTACACGTTCACCGATCTCTCGCCGTTGTTCTTGAACCGTGCCCGCGAGAGCTTCGCTGACCGTAACTGCCTGCGCTGCGCCGTGCTCGACATCTCGCTCGATCCGCAGGCGCAGGGCTTCGAGCCCGCCTCGTTCGATCTCATCATCGGCGCCAACGTCGTGCACGCGACCCCCGACGTCGCGGTCAGCTTGCGGCACGCGCTGAAGCTGCTTTCGCCCGGCGGGCAGCTGTTGCTGCTCGAGGGCACCTCACCGCAACGCTTCGGTGACCTGACGGTCGGGCTGCTCGAGGGTTGGTGGGCCTACACCGACGTCGCTCGCCGCAGCTATGCCTTGATGTCGCGCGCGAGCTGGCTGGCGGTGCTGCGCGAGACCGGCTTCCGCGAGGCGGCGGTGATCGTGGAGCCCGACGCGGGGCCGGTGCTCGAGCAGCAGGCGATCTTCGTGGCCCAGGCGCCGGCGGCGACGCACGCGAGCAGCGGCGCGCGCTGGCTGATCGTGCCCGAGCCCGGCGCCGCCGGCGCCTCGGCGTTGGCAGCGGAGCTCGGCCAGCTCGGCGAAGAAGCCGTCGTCCTCGACCCGAACGCCCCGTCACTGACGGCCGCGCTCGCCGAAGCCGCGCGCGCGCAACGAAAGCTCGCCGGTGTCTTGGATCTGTCCGCGCTCGCTCTGCAGCTCGACGAAACGACGCCGGCCACCACGCTGTGGGCGGGTCAACAGCGCGTCGTGCAGAGCGCGCTCGACACCGTGCGCGCGCTCGTCTCCGCCGGGCTCGCTCAGCCGCCGCGGCTATGGCTCGTGACTCGCGGCGGGCAGGCGACGCAAGAAAATGAAGCCAGCAACCCCGCGCAGGCCACGATCTGGGGACTCTCCCACGTGGTCGCGCTCGAGCACGCCGAGCTCGGCTGCCACCGCGTCGATCTCGATCCGGGGCGGCCGCTCGCCGACGCGATGCGCCCGCTCGCGCTCGAGCTGTGCTCGCCATCGCGCGAGGATCAACTGGCGCTGCGCGGCCAGCGCCGCCTGCTGCGCCGGCTGGTGCGCGCGTCGGCTCGAACGGCGGCGGCGCCGGCGATCATCTCGCCCGACAAGACCTACCTCATCACCGGCGGCCTGCGCGGGCTCGGTCTGTTGGTCGCCGAATGGCTCGTCCAGCGCGGCGCCCGTTCGCTGTGCCTGATGGGGCGGCGGCCGCCCGACGCCGCGATCGAAGCCAAGCTCGCGCCGCTACGCGCTCACGGCGCGCGCGTCGTGGCCGCGACGGGTGACGTCGCGAACGAGTCCGACGTGCGCCGGGTCCTCGCTGACATCGCCCGCGATTTGCCGCCGCTCGCCGGCATCGTCCACTCCGCGGGGGTGCTCGACGACGGCGTGCTGGCGGCGCAAAGCTGGGAGCGCTTCGCGACCGTGATGGCGCCGAAGGTGCTCGGCACCTGGCACCTGCACCGCTTGAGCGGCCGGCTCGACTTCTTCGTGCTGTTCTCGTCCGGGGCGGCGATCGCAGGCTCGGCCGGGCAGGCCAACCACGCCGCCGCCAACGCCTTCGAAGACGCGCTGGCCTGGTATCGACAGGGCCGCGGGCAGCCGACGGTGAGCATCAACTGGGGGCCGTGGTCGGAGGTCGGAGCGGCCGCCGATCGCAAGCTGAGCGGCCCGAGCTTCGTCCATCCTATCTCCCCGCAAGACGGGCTGCGAGCGCTCGAAGCCGCCCTGTCTCCGCGTTCGAACGAGCCGCGGCTGGTAAGCTCGCAAGTCGTGGTGATCGCCACCGACTGGCGAGAGCTCGAGCGCGCTCCGCTGGCTTGGCGTTCGTCGCCGCTGTTTCGCGAGCTCGCTCCGGCCCGAGTCTCCGTCGTCACGGCCGCCCCGAGCGCCCCCGCGGGCCCCGAGCTGCCGCTGCGCGAACGGCTGCTCGCCACCGCCCCGAATCGGCGGCTCGCGGCGCTTCGAGAGCAGCTACGGCTGATTACGGTCAAGGTGCTCGGCGCTCAGCACCAGGGTGAGCTCGACATCCACGAGCCGCTACGCCAGCTAGGGCTCGACTCGTTGATGGCGGTGGAGCTCCGCAACCTGCTCGCCGCCGCCGTCGGTCGACCGATGCCGGCGACGATCACGTTCGATTACCCGTCGGTGAGCGCGCTCGCCGACTATTTCGCCGATCAGATCTTCGGCGCGGACCTGTTTCCGAGCGCGGCGCCCACGGCGAGACTCGAAGCGCCCCCGACGCTCTCCAACGAGACCACGACGCAAGACGACCTCACGAGCGATGAGCTCGCCTCGCAGCTTGCGCAGCGGCTCGACCGCCTGTTTCCCGACGAGAGCCAATGACCGAACCCGACTACCGTGCCCTCCTGAAGCGCTCGCTGCAGGCCATTGAACAGCTCGAAGCGAAGCTCACCGCGGCCGAGCGCGCCCGCACCGAGCCGATCGCGGTCATCGGCCTGGGCTGCCGTTTCCCGGGCGGGGCGGAAAGCCCCGAAGCTTACTGGCGGCTGCTGGCCGCCGGCGTCGACGCCGTGACCGAGGTCCCGAAAGACCGCTGGGACGCCGACGCCTGCTTCGATCCGGACCCCGACGCCGTCGGCAAGAGCTACACCAAGTGGGGCGGCTTCATCGGCAAGGTCGACGGCTTCGACGCGCAGTTCTTCGGTATTTCGCCGCGTGAAGCGGTGAGCCTCGATCCCCAACACCGGCTGCTGCTGGAAGTAACTTGGGAAACGCTCGAGCACGCCGGCGTCGCGCCATCGTCGCTCGCCGGCAGTCGCACCGCCGCGTTCGTGGGCATCTCGGGCGGCGACTACGCCAACGAGTTCACCGACATCGCGGGCAGTGCCATGGGCGACGCCTACTCCGCCTCGGGCGGCGCCCACAGCGTGGCCGCGGGCCGCCTTTCCTACTTTCTGGGCATGCACGGGCCGAACGCCGCCGTCGACACCGCGTGCTCGTCGTCGCTGGTCGCCGTCCATCTCGCGATTCAGAGCTTGCGTAACCGCGAAGCAAATTTGGCGCTGGCGGGCGGCGTCAACCTGACCTTGACCGCCACCGGCTCGATCCTGACGTCGCGCGCGCGCATGATGTCGTTCGACGGTCGCTGCAAGACGTTCGACGCCAGCGCCGACGGTTACGTGCGCGCCGAGGGCTGCGGCATGCTGCTGCTCAAGCGCCTGTCCGACGCCCAGCGCGACGGCGACCGCATTTTGGCGGTGATCCGCGGCTCCGCCATCAACCAAGACGGCCGCAGCAGCGGGCTTACTGCCCCCAATGGCGCCGCCCAAGAGGCGGTGATCCGCGACGCGCTCTCCAACGCTGGCCTGACCCCGTCCGACATCAGCGTCGTCGAGGCGCATGGCACCGGTACGTCGCTCGGCGATCCAATCGAGGTCAACGCTTTGGGCCGCGTCTTCGGCCAGCGCGATCCCGGGCAGCCGCTGCTCGTCGCATCGGTGAAGACCAACGTGGGGCACATGGAAGCCGCCGCCGGCGCCGCCAGCATCCTGAAGATGGTGCTCGCGCTCCAGCAGCGGGTGGTGCCGCCGCACCTGCACCTGAAGAACCCGAACCCGCTGATCGCGTGGGACAGCTTGCCGATCCGGGTACCCCAGGCGGCAACGCCTTGGGGGCCAGGCGCGACAGGAGCTCGGCGCGGCGGCGTCAGCTCATTTGGTTTCAGCGGCACCAACTCGCACGTCATCCTCGAAGAGGCGCCGGCCGTCGTCGACGTGCCACGGGCGCCAGCGAGCGCGCGGCTGCTGGTGCTGTCCGGGCAGACACCGGCGGCTCTGCGCGAGCTGGCAGAGCGTTACCGCGCCTACCTGAGCGGGCCCGAGCCGGGCGACCTGCAAGACATAGCCTTCACGGCCGGCCACGGCCGCTCGCACCTCGCCGAGCGCCTGGCGCTCGTCGCCAAGACCCCCGCCGAGGCGGCTGAAAAGCTCACCGCGTTCCTCGAAAACGGCGCCGGCGTGGCGCGCGGCCGAAGCGCCTCCACCGTTCCCGAGATCGCGTTCCTGTTCACCGGACAGGGCTCGCAGTTCTTCGGCATGGCGCGCGAGCTTTACGCCAACCAGCCCGCGTTTCGGGTGGCGCTCGACGCCTGCGCCGCGATAGTCGACCCGCTGCTCGAGCAGTCCTTGGTGGCGGTGATGCTGACCGACGAGTCGCAGCGCGCGCTGCTCGACGACACGAAGCTCACGCAGCCGGCGCTGTTCGCGGTGGAGTACGCGCTCGCCGAGCTCTGGCGTTCGTGGGGCGTCGAGCCGACGATCGTGCTCGGCCACAGCGTGGGCGAATACGTCGCCGCTTGCTTGGCAGGGGTGTTCTCTCTCCAAGACGGCCTCGAGCTGATCGCCCACCGCGGCCGGCTGATGAGCCAATTACCGCGCGACGGCGCGATGGCGGCCGTGTTCGCGCCCGAGCCGCGCGTGCGCGAGGCGCTGGCCGGCTTCGAGCACGAAGTGTCGCTGGGCGCGGTCAACGGTCCAGAAAACACCGTCATTTCTGGCCGCACCAGCGCCGTCGAACGAATTTTGGCCCAGCTCGCGGCCGCGGGCGTGGAAGCGCAACGCCTGAACGTCTCCCACGCCTTCCACTCGCCGCTGATGGATCCGATGCTCGACGAGCTCGAGGAGCTGGCGCGCAGCATCCACTTCTCGCCGCCGCGCATCGGGCTCATCTCCAACGTCACCGGACGACTGGCAGGCAGCGAAGTAGCGACAGCCGCGTACTGGCGCCGCCACGTGCGCGACGCGGTGCGGTTCGCCGACGGCATCGCGGCGCTGCACGCGGAAAAGATCCACGTCTTCGTGGAGGTCGGTCCGTCACCCACGCTGCTGCGCATGGCCGCGCGCTGTCCCCACGCCGCCGACGCGACCTGGCTGCCGTCGCTGCGCAAAGGCGTGGTCGACACCGAATCGATGCTCGCCACCCTGGCCGAGCTCTACGTGCGCGGCAAACCGCTCGACTTTCGGACCCTGTCGGGGGTGGGGGCCAAGCGGATCTCGCTCCCCACTTATCCGTTTCAGCGCGAGCGTTTCTGGCACGATCCCGAGGCCCGCGCGCCGCAGCGCCTGGCGAGCGGCAAGCCGACGTCGCACCCGCTGTTGGGAGTGAGGCTGAACAGCCCGCTGTGCGTGTTCGAAAGCAGCCTGTCGCTCGATAGCACGCCGTGGCTCGCCGACCATCGGATCGCCGGGCTCACGCTGTCGCCGATGACGGTGTATCTCGAGCTGTCGCTGGCGGCGGCGCGCGAGACGCTCGGCGGGGCCCCTGTCTCGCTGCAGAGCATGACCGTCCACGAGCGCCTGGTGCTGCCCGACGAGGGCCGCGTCACGTTGCAAGTGGTGGTGACGACGCTGGCCGAGGGTACGCGCGGCATCGAAGTTCACAGCCTCGATCCGAACGCTCCCGCGGGTGCGGGCGAGACCGCCTGGCGCCTGCACGCATCGGCGACGGTCGCGCTCGACGCGACCCCGCCCGCCCCCTCCGCGAGCCTGCAGTTGCCGAGCGACGCCCAGCCCGCCGACGTCAAGGCTTACTACGACTGGCTAGCGCAGTGCGGCGCCCACTACGGGCCGATGTTTCGCGGCATCCAAGAGACCTCCGTCGCCGGCTACACGGCGCTGGCGCGCGTCAAGTTGCCGGTCGAGGGCAACGCGAGCGCCGCTCAGATGCAGCTGCACCCTGCGCTGCTCGATGCCTGCGTTCAGTTGGCGGGCGTGCCGCTGCACAGCGGCCCGAACCGACGCAACGGCATCTACGTGCCGGTGAGCATCAACGGCTATCGCGTGTATCGGCCGGGCGCGAGCGAGGCGCGCTGTCTGGTGGCGATCCAGCCGATAACCCCGGGCTCCCCGATCCTGCGCGCCGCCATCACTCTCTTCGGTGATGACGGCGAGCTGATCGCGGAGATAAAGCAGTTCGATTTTCACCTGATGACCGAGGCGGCGCTGCGCCGTCAGGCCCAGGCGGCGAGCCGGGCCGAGTGGCTGATGCAGGTCGAGTGGCAAGCGGGGGAGCTTTCAGCCGCCGACGCCCCCAAGCCGAATGAACGCTGGCTGCTCCTGGGCCGCGCTTCGGAGCTGAGCGCGGGCCTGGCGGAGGCGCTGCGTGAGCGCGGGGCCTCCGTCACGATCGCCGACGAAAGCGTGGCTAGCAGCCCCGAATACTACGCGCAGCTGCTGCAGGACCCGGCCGCGCGCTCGTTGACCGGCATCGTCCGCTTGCCGGGAGCGCAGGACGGCGAGCTCACGCTCGAGGCCTTGCAGAGCGCGCATCGCGCCAGCGTCGCGCTGCTGCTGGCGGCGGTGCCGGCCCTGGCCGAGACCGGCGCGCGGTTGTTCGTCGTGACGCGCGGCTCTCAAGCCGTCAGGGGCTCACGGCCGAGCTTGAGCGAGGCGCCGATCTGGTCCCTCGCCAACGTGATCGCGGCCGAATATCCAGCGCTGCGCGCGGTCAGGCTCGATCTCGATCCGTCGGCCCCGAAGGACGAAGCCCGCCTGCTAGCGGCAGCGCTGTCCACCACCGACGCCGAAGACCGGGTGGCGCTGCGGGGAGCCGCCCGCTACGTGGCGCGGCTCACCACCGGCACGCTCTCGCCGCCCGACGAGAGCGCGCCGCGGCGGCTCGAGATCGACGAGCGCGGCGTGCTCGAGAACCTCAGGTGGCGCGAGGTGCTGCGCGTCCCGCCCGGGCCGGGCAAGGTCGAGCTGCGGGTGCTGGCAACCGGCCTGAACTTCCGCGACGTGCTCAACGCGCTCGGCATGTACCCCGGCGATCCGGGGCCGCTCGGCAACGAGTGCGCCGGCGTCATCACCGCCGTGGGCGAGGGCGTCACCGATTTCGCGATCGGCGACGAAGTCGTGGCGATGATCGACCAGAGCTTCGCGACCTACGTCATCGCGCCGGCGCTGCAAACCGTAAAAAAACCGCCGAATTTGACGTTTGCCGAGGCGGCGACGATCCCGGTCACGTTTCTTACGGCAGAGTATGCCTTCGTCAATCTATCGCGCATCAAGCCCGGCGAGCGCGTGCTGGTGCACGCCGCCACGGGCGGGGTGGGCATGGCGGCGCTGCAGCTGGCGCGGCGCCGGGGCGCGGAAATCTTCGCGACCGCCGGCAGCCCGAGCAAGCGCGCGCTGGCGCTCGAGCTCGGGGCCCACCACGTCTCCGACTCGCGGTCGCTCGCCTTCGTCGACGACATCCGGCGCGACAGCGGCGGCGAAGGCGTGGATATCGTGCTCAACTCGCTCGCCGGCGATTTCATCCCCGCCAGCCTCGGCCTGCTCCGCCAAGGCGGCCGCTTCGTCGAGATCGGCAAGACGGGCATCTGGGACGCCCAGAAGGTCGCGAGCGAGTACCCCGGCCTCGAGTACTACCCGCTGTACCTCGGGGAGGTGACGGCGGCGGAGCCGGTGCTGATTCGCGATCTGCTCCAGGGGCTCATGGATGACTTCGCGAGCGGCGCGCTCAAGCCGCTGCCACAGACGATCTACCCCGTCGAGCGCGCCGAAGACGCCTTCCGTTTCATGGGCCAAGGCCGCCATACCGGCAAAATCGTGCTTACCCAGCGGCCCGCACCCGAGGTGCGCGCCGACGCGACCTACCTCGTGACGGGCGGCTTGGGCGGCCTCGGCCTGCTGTGCGCGCGCAGCTTGGTCGAGCGGGGCGCCCGGCATATCGCGTTGGTCGGCCGGCGTGCCCCGACCGCCGAGGCCCGCGCCGCGATCGCGGGGCTGGAGCGCGAGGGCGCGACAGTCCGCGTCTTTCAAGGCGATGTCGGCGCGGAAGCCGACGTCCGGGCGCTGCTCGAGCAAGCACGGACCTCGCTACCGCCGCTGCGCGGCATCTTGCACGCCGCCGGCAGCGTCGACGATGGCATGCTGGTGGAGCAGACCCTCGCGCGCTTCGAGAGCGTGATGGCGCCCAAGGTCGCCGGCACTTACAACCTGCACCAGCTCACGCGCGACTTGCGGCTGGATTTTTTCGTGCTGTTCTCGTCCGGGGCCGCGCTGCTCGGCTCGCCGGGGCAGAGCAACTACGCCGCCGCCAACGGCTTCATGGACGCGCTCGCCTTCGCGCGCCAGGCGGACGGCCTTCACGCCCTCAGCATCAACTGGGGCAGCTGGTCCGAGGTGGGCATGGCCGCCGCCGTCAGCGAGCAACACCGCCGCCGCTGGGCCGAAGGCGGCCTGCGCATGATCGAGCCCTCCGACGGCGTTCGCATGCTGTTCGAGGCGCTCTACGGCGTTCGCTCGGCTCAAGCCGCGGTCTTGGCGCTCGATCGGGCGCGCCTGCCCAAGGCGCTCGGGCCGTTCTTTCAGCGCATCGTCGAGCCCGAGAAGCCCGCCCGCGGCGGCGCGGAAGCGGTGGCTACCGATGTCGCGCCGCGGTTGGTGGCGGCGTCCAGCGCCGAGCGACCGGCGCTGGTCGTCGAATTTCTCACCGAGCAGCTGGTGCGCGTGCTCGCCGTCGACCGCGCCACGCGCTTTCGCACCGATCAGTCGTTGATGGAGCTCGGACTCGATTCGTTGATGGCGATGGAGCTCCGAAACCGCGTCCAAGGCGCGGTGAAGGTGCGGCTGTCGGTCGCCGATTTGCTGGCGGGTCAGACGATCGAGCAGCTGACGACCAAGATCTTGGCGTCGATGAACCTGGAGGGCGGCGCCGCCAACGCGAGCCCCGCCACCAGCCTCGAAGAAGGCTCGCTCTAGCGCCGCCCCCCGCCGATCACGGACCGACGAAGGACTTGCCGTCGTACTGATACTTGCGCGAGCCGCCGCTCCACGGCAGCAGTAACGGCTCGAGGCCGCCGGCCGCGGTCGTATCCACCGGAAATGGGTAGCTCTGCTCGGTCCAGCCGACGGCGCGCGATGGGCGAAGCTCGATGTCGAAGCCGCGGCGGCCGGGGGTGAAGCTGACGGCGCCGATGATTTGATCCTTGCCGAGGGCGCGCCCGGTTTCGGCGCCGAAGATGCGCACGAGGCCGTCGCCCTGCACGCTGTAAATCATCAGCGCGTGGCGGTCGACGGTGTCACCACCGAGGGCTTTGCTGGCCTTGGCGTGCAGCACCGCGCGCACGATGATCTCCGCCTTGCCGTCACCGGTGAGGTCGCGCGCGGTGGCGTCGAGGATGTCTTTTGGATCGGCGACGCCGACGGAAATGAACGCGTAGCTCAGACCTTCGCGGAAGCCCTTGCCGAACACGACCATGTCTTTGCCGTGGATCAGCACGCGCTCGGTGCCGGTATCGCCAGCCACGTCGGTGACGAAGTCGAAGCTGGGCTTGCCGGAGACGCCGCGCTCTCTTTTGTAGAGAGCGTACACGCGATCGAGCATCTCCCCCGCCGTCGGAGGACGCGGCGCGGGCGGCGTGGGCGGCTCGTCGCGGCCAGCCTTGGATTTGGGCCTCTTCGCCGCGGCGCCTCCCACTCCACCCTTGGGGGTGAATGAGGTCTCGCCGGCGGGCTCGAAGCCCTTGCCCTTCCAGGTGAAGGTGCGGCTGCCCACGCTCTCCCACGGCAAGAGCGTCGCCCCCATATCGCTGGGCTGGACCTCGGAGAAGCTGCCTGGCTCGAAGCCGTCGGATTCGCCCTGCGCGATCTCGATGCCGGCTTTCGACAGCTTGACCTTGTTCCTGATTTCGCCATCTTTCGTCTTGATACCGACCTCGTGGGCGAACGCGAGGAACGGCTGCTCGCTCGCGTCGACCTTGATGACGGTCAGCACCTCACGGTACTTGTCGCTGCTGCCGACCTTCTTTTGTAGCGCGATCTCGTCGCGGCCGTCGCCGTCGAAGTCGATCAGCTCGAGCCGCTCGACCTTACCCGCGCCTTCGACGCCGAGGTCGGCGAAATAAAACTCTTTGCCCTTGCGAAAGTGGGGGCCGATGATCACCAGGTTACCGCCCCACACCGCGACGCGCTCGACCATGCCGTCACCCGCAACGTTGCCGTAAGCCTCGCGCGCCGGGCTCGCCGGCAGGCCCTTGGCGCGGATGATCGACTCCTCGAGCCCCTGCTCGTTGGCGAGCAAGAGCGGCGGCATCGCTCGACCCGAGCGCGCTTGGCTCGTGCCGATCACGGCCTTGATACTGCCGCCGTCGACGTCGGTATAGGTGATCGTGGCGCGCAGCCCGACCCGCGTGCGCGCCGCCTCCGAAAACGCCGTCCACGGAATCTGCGCCTCGACCGACAGGCCCTTGTCGGTCGGCGCTTCGACGATCTTGGCGCCGCTCACGGGGCGGCCCTTGAGCTTGACCGCGCCCGCGACCTTGCCCGGCTGGCCCGGAAACAGGTCGAGGGCGTAGGTCTGACCCTTGGGAAAGCTCAGGTGCAGCGTGGCGTGGTCTTCTTTTTCGCCCGCGGCGGCGGTGCGCGAGATTTGTCGATCGAACACCTTGAGCACGACGTACAGGCTGCCCTCGTCGTAAGCCACCGTGGCCGCGACCCGCGGATCGCCGGCGCTCGGCTTGCCGTCGAGCGTGTCGCCCAGATCGGTCATCTTGTTCGGCCACTCCCGCAGATCGCCGTCGATGCGGATCTTCACGTCGTCGACCGGCTCGGCGGAGATCGTGCGGCCACCCGCGAGGGCGCTGGCGGAGACCAGCCCGAGCGCGAGCCCGAGCAGCTTCGAGTTCAAGCTCATGCCAAAGCCTTACTTCTTCATCCGCAGCTCGGCCTGCTGCTCTTCGGCTTCGAGCTCGGCCAGGGCGCGCGCCAGCTCTTCTTGTTCCGCCGCGTCGAGCGCGGTGCCACCACCGCCGGGCGCGCCGGCCGCCGCCGCCGCGTCGACCCGCGCCTTGGCCGGCTCCGGCTCCGGCGGAGCGAGACCCATCTTGCGCTTGAGCGCCATCAGATCCTCTTCCGCGCCCTTGGTCTGCTCCAGCTGCTGGAACTTGTGAGCCAGCACGTCACCCGAGTACTCCTCGTTGAGCTCGGCCTGGGCCGACGCTTCGGACTCCATCTGCTCGATCTTGCCCGCCATGCGATCGAAGGTCTCGAACGCGCTGGCGTTGCGCAGGCCGCCCATCGTCTCTTGAATCGCCTTCTGGGCCTCGGCGCGCTTTTTACGGGCGATCAGCAGGTTCTTCTTGCGCTTGGCCTCCTCGATCTTGGCGTTGAGCGCGCGCAGGGCGAGCTTGAGCTGATCGACGGAAGCCTTCTGCTTCTGCCACTGATCTTTGAACTGCTCCGCCGTCGATTCGTGCTCTTTTTTGCGCGAAAGCGCCTCTTTGGCGAGCTCGTCGTTGCCGGCTTTCACCGCCAGCATCGCCCGCTTTTCCCAACCTGCCGCCTGCTCCAGCTCCTGCTGGGTCTGCTTCTCGAGGCGCTTTTCGTCGGCGATCGACAGCGCGACCATCTTTTTGGCCTCGCCGAGCTGATTGGTCATGTCCTCGACGATCTGGTTGAGCATCTTCTCCGGATCTTCGGAGCGGCTGATCAGATCGTTCAGGTTGGACTTGATGAGGGTGGCGAGACGTTGAAAAAAGCCCATGACGGTTTCTCGATCACTCAGCAGGCAGATTGAACCATGTGGCGGAGGAGCGGTACGTGCTCGCCCAACGCAACGTCGATGTCGGCCAGCACCGCCTCGAGCTCGTTCAAGTCGAGGCTGTCCAGCTCGAGGGCGGCTGCGAGGACGATCTGATCGTTCTCCAGCCCGAACGCGGCGTGAAGCAGCGCGCTGGCGTTCAGCTCCAGGAGCTTCTTGTAGACGGGCGCCGCCACCACGACGTCGGCGGGCGCGGGCCCGATCGCGACCTGCACGACCAGCACCGGCGGCACGAGCAGCAGCGCCGCGGGCGGGTTGTTCGCGCCCAGCGAGAGGATGAAGGTGCCGTCGGGCGTGCGCTCGTAGCGCCGTTCGAGGCGACCCAGCTGCGCTTCTAGATCGTCACTGGTACGGATCATCGACGAGAGGGTAGCCTCGCCCTTCGCAAGTCACAATCGTTTACGGGGCCTCACGAAACCCGCCGGATTGGCCCTCCGTCACGGCCCCGGCGCACCGCCACGAGCTCGTCGGGCGGCGGCGCTTCGGGCTGAATCGTGACGTGCTCGAGCTTGAACTCGCCCTTGAGCCGATCGGCGACGCTCTTGCACACCTCGGTGCCGTGGGCGCCGCGCGCCAACGTCACGTGCGCCGTCAACGCGTCGAGCTCCTCCGAGATACGCCAGACGTGCAGGTCGTGCACCGACGCCACGCCCGGCGTCGATTGAATCGCGCGCTCCACCGCCGCGACGTCGATGTGAGGCGGCGCCGACTCGAGCAAGATCGACGTCGTCTCGCGTAGCACGCGGTAGCCGCCGAGTAGCACCAACGCCGCGATCACCAGCGACAGCGCGGGATCCAGCCGCTGCGAGCCGAACCACAAGGCGCCGATCGCGGCGATGATCGCCGCCACCGAGCCGAGCGCGTCCGACAGCACGTGCAGCAGCGCCGTGCGCACGTTCAAATTGCCCTGGCCGCCGCGCATCAAGATCGACGCCGAGAGCAAATTCACGAACAGCCCCGCCACCGCCGCGTACAGCATCGGCCGGCCGTGCACCGCCACCGGCTGCATGAAGCGCTCCACCGCCTCACGCATGATCATGAGCGCGATGCCGAACAGCACGATGCCGTTGACGAACGCCGCCAGCACCTCCGCGCGTTTCAGGCCGTAGGTGCGCAGCTCGGTGCGCGGCCGCTCCGCGACGCGCTGCGCGATCAGCGCCAGGACGAGCGCGCCGCTGTCACCGAGCATGTGACCGGCGTCGGCGAGCAGCGCCAGGCTCCCGCTCATCCACCCGACCACGGCCTCGACGCCCATGAAGCCGAGGGTGAGCCCGAGGGCCAGGCTCAGCTGGGTGCGTGGACTGCCGCGTCCGCCGTGGGCGTGACCACCATGGCCGTGCCCGCCTTCCGCAGGACCGCCGTGGCCATGACCGTGGCCGTGCCCGTGGCCGTGAGTGTCATGCGAATCGGGCGAGGGAGGCACCGACGAATGAAAGCGCAGCTCGTGCGCCTCGCCAAGGGCGGGTCGACGGCTCAGCGAAAAAGTCGAGCCGCTCGGGCTCGACGCGTGCAGCGCCACGAGTCGCGGCCGTCGCCTCGCCGCGCCTGTCCCGACCTCCCGCCCAAGACCCGGGTTTTCGGCATGAATCCCCCGAAAATCAAAGGTCGCGCGCGGCGACTCCGCCCCGGCGCGATTGCAAGTCGCAAAATCCTAAGTACACTCGGCCATGTTTGACAGAAATCTTCGCGAGTGCTTGACGTTCGACGACGTCATGCTCGTGCCCGCGTACAGCGAGGTCCTGCCGGCAGAAGCTGACGTGCGTTCGCGGCTCACGCGCACCATCGAGCTGAACATCCCGATCGTCAGCGCCGCGATGGACTCGGTCACCGAGGCCCGCTCCGCGATCGCGATGGCCCGCCAGGGCGGCATCGGCATCATTCACAAGAACCTCGGCATCGCCGAGCAGGCTCACGAGGTCGATCGGGTCAAGCGCGCCGAGAGCGGCATCATCGTCAACCCCGTCACGGTGCGGCCCTCGCAGTCCCTACGTGAAGCCCTCGGGGTGATGCACGAGCACGAGATCTCGGGGGTGCCGGTGGTCGAAGGCTCCTCGGCGGTCGGCATCCTCACCTCGCGCGACATCCGCTTCGAAAAGAACCTCGATCAGCCGGTCAGCGCGCTGATGACGACGGAGCTCGTCACTGTCTCGCCCGGCTGCAGTCAAGACGAGGCGCGCCAGCTGCTGCGCAAACATCGCATCGAAAAGCTGCTCGTCGTCGACAACGGCAAGCTGGTCGGGCTCATCACGATCAAAGATTTGCTGCAGGCCGAGCGTAACCCGCTCGCCAACAAGGACGAGCGCGGGCGCCTCCGGGTCGGCGCCGCGCTCGGCCCCGGCTCCGACCGCTTGGCGCGCGCGGAGGCGTTGCTCGAGGTCGGGGTCGACGTGCTCGTGATCGACACCGCCCACGGCCACCACAAGGGTGTGATCGACGCCGTGCGCGACACCAAGAAGCGTTACCCCAACGTGCAAGTCATCGGCGGCAACATCGCCACTGCCGAGGCCGCCCAGGCGCTGGTCGACGCCGGCGCCGATGCGATCAAGGTCGGCATCGGGCCCGGTAGCATCTGCACCACCCGCATCGTCGCCGGCATCGGCGTGCCGCAAATCACCGCCATCGCCGACTGCGTCGAGATCGCCGATCGCCAGGGCGTGCCCGTGATCGCCGACGGCGGCATCAAATATTCAGGCGAGGTCACCAAAGCTCTCGCTGCCGGCGCCTCGTGCGTCATGATCGGCTCCCTGTTCGCCGGCACCGACGAAGCGCCCGGCGAGCTCGTTCTCTATCAGGGCCGCAGCTACAAGGTTTACCGCGGCATGGGCTCGATCGGCGCGATGAAGAAGGGCAGCCGCGATCGCTACGGCCAAGGCGGCACCGCCGACGAAAAGCTGGTGCCCGAAGGCATCGAAGGTCGCGTTCCCCACCGCGGCTCGCTCGCGAGCATTTTGGCTCAGCTCGTCGGCGGCCTGCGCGCCGGCATGGGCTACACCGGTAGCCGCACCGTCGCCGACCTGCGCAACAACGCCAAGTTCATCCGCATCTCGTCGGCCGGCCTACGCGAGAGCCACGTCCACGACGTGATCATCACCGAAGAAGCGCCGAACTACCGCGTGTAACCGGCGGGCGCCGCCGCGAGCGGCGACCGTCGCTCACGGATCCAGATCGAAATCGTAGCCGAGGCCGAGGCCGGCCGAGATCGTCGTCGCGGTGCCGATGCCTTGCGCGCACTCCGCGACGACGTCGCTCGTCAACGCGCGTCCGGCGGCGTTGACGCGGCCCGTGATGCCCCAGCGCGGCGAGATCATGAAGCGCGCCCCCACCCCGCCCCCGAGTTGAAACGCGGGCGAGGCCGAGCCGCTGCATTGGTAGGGGGTGGCGGGGGCGAGCGAATCGTTGCTCCGCGTACCGACCGCGGAAACTCCCTGAAATCCCAGCCCCACCTGCAAGCCGACGAACACATCGAACAGCTCCGAGCGCTTGGGATACGCCCGCACGCCGAGCATCGCCGACGTCACGGTGTAGTCGATGCTCACCGTATCGCGTCCGCTCACGGCCGAGCCCCGGCCGAGCGAGGCGCGCTCGACCTCGAGACCGGCGGCGAGCTCGCGCTTCAAATCCACGTAGAGCGATAGGCCGACCTCAGCGCCAACATGGCTCTCTTCGTCGAAGCCCTCGCTGCTCTCCGGTCGCACCAGAAACCCCAAGCGCCCCTCGAGCGTGAGCGGCGCGTGGGCGCGGCTCCACAGCGAGCCCGCGGGCGGAGCAGGACCACGCCGTGGCGCCACCTCGTTCACGGGGCCGACCGGCTCCGAGCGTGGCACGTCATCACTCGGCGGCGCCGCCTCCGGCGTCTTGTCCGGCGCGGGCGCCGACTCTGGCGTCGGCGTGGACGCTGGCTCGGGCGCGGCGGGCGCCGGCTCAGGCGCGGCGGGCGCCGGCTCGATCGCGGCGGGCGCGGGCTCCGCGGCCGGGGCTCGACCTTCAGCAGCAGGCCCCTGCGCGAGCGCGGTTCTCGCCGCGGCGAGCAGCACGAGCACGGGCACGAGCCGTAGCCGAGACAAGCGCATGCCCGCGACTATCCTCCGGATCCGCCCCCTCCCGCAATCCGCCCGAGCACCCGACCAAGCCACACAAACCGGCGAAAAGTGATGCTTCTGTCGTTGACAGAGCCCACCTCGGTCGTCATAGTCCGCCGCGGAGAGATGTCCGAGTGGCCGAAGGTGCCTGATTCGAAATCAGGTGTACCAGCGATGGTACCGAGGGTTCGAATCCCTCTCTCTCCGCTGCGGTGCGAAGCGCGACTCCCGTCGCGCTCCCCCCGCTCTTAGTGACATAGCGACGGCCCCGCACCTAGCGAGGCCGTCTGGCCTCAGGAGAGGTGACCGAGTGGCCGAAGGTGCATGACTGGAAATCATGTGTACGGGTAACCGTACCGAGGGTTCGAATCCCTCCCTCTCCGCAAAAGAAGCCGATTTCAGCTAAGAAATCGGCTTCTTTTCTTTTGTGGTCGGGACATGCCGGGACACTCCGGGACGTTGCTTCTGGCAACCTATGGCAATGGCTGGCAACGGAGGTCATGCCGATCGACTCTCTTTAGGGTGGCGGCAAGTCGGCGGGCCGATCTGGCCGGATCGGGCTATGAACTGGGCAGCATGGATCTGAATTGGGGGACGATCACTGCCGGAGCGGTGAGCGCCATCGTCGTGTGGTTCGTCACCAACGTCCTCCTGGGCCCATGGCTGGAACGCAAGAAGCTACTCACCGCTGAGAAGCGAAAGCACGACCTGGAACCGATCGGCTGCCACAAGTGCGGCGGTGACGAGGTCCTCGCTGGTTCGCAAGCCGCCCCGCCGACGTTCCCGATGCCGCGGCACGCTCTTCGATCTCGACGTCGT
>Ga0164241_10000356_pt1 | contig 91248 bp, 76 predicted proteins | sample OricomyardsoilBY_FD_108780 | JGI IMG/M metagenome (GOLD analysis project Ga0164241, IMG submission 108780) | Backyard soil microbial communities from Emeryville, California, USA - Original compost - Back yard soil (BY) | ecosystem: Environmental > Terrestrial > Soil > Unclassified | place: USA... | reverse complement strand
CGTCAGGGCAAAGTTAATTATGCCGCTATAAGCGACACCCCGGCCTGGATGGTAGCCAAAGGCAACACCATGGCCGAGTTAATGGGCTGGAGCCAGTTTATTGCCTTGCAGGTTGAATACAGCCTGCTGCAACGCACGCCCGAGCGCGAACTGATACCTATGGCCAAACACTTCGGTATGACGGTTACACCTTGGGCGCCGTTAGGCGGAGGCGTGTTGAGTGGAAAATACTTGCGCGGCGAACAGGGACGCGTAAAAGCCGAAAGCAATCGGCGTAATGATCGCAGCACAAAAATTGCCGAATCTGTTGTTGAAATTGCTGATGAGTTGGGTGTACCTGCCAGCCATGTGGCGTTACAGTGGACCATGAGTCAGGGTTTTTCGTCTATACCCATTGCAGGAGCAACAAAAGTGAGTCAGCTGGAAGAAAATATGAAAGCGGTTGACGTAAGATTAAGCGCCGAACAACTGCAAAAGCTGGATGAAGTAAGCAAAATAGACCTGGGCTTTCCGGGTGAGTTTTTTAGGGAAGCAGCGGTGAAGGAGAATGTATTTGGTGGGTTTTATGATAGGATAGAAAAGAGACACTAATTTTATTGTCATTGCGAGGCACGAAGCAATCGCGAACTCTTCATGATCGCTTTGCATCATTGCGATTGCTTCGTGCCTCGCAATGACATCTTTTTTATTATTACTCCGTCAACACCGCAAATTCAAAATACAGCGGCTCAAAATGACGGATAAGCTCATCAATAAAATCCTGCCCCCAGCGCACGTATAACATACCAAAATTTTCGGTGCGCTCCTGTAGGCTCCCATTAGGGAAAAGCTCCTCTTTTATCTGGTCTATCTGCTCCAACCGGGTTTGGTAATTGCGTTTCTCGGCTTTAATTAGCTTTTTCTCCAGGTTTTCAATCGCTTTTTTCAAACGGGCCTGTACAGCCTCTGTTGATGGCGCAAGTGTAGGATCAATGCGCGACGCATTAGCTTTTACCTGTTCAAAAACAGCCTGCATTTGCTGCCACTCGGCTTGCAAAGAGAGATTGTTCTCGCTGTGGCGCTTTATCCAATTGGTTTTAATGGCATCAGTGGGCTTAAACAAATCGGCCACTTGTAGCTCCATCCGTTTTATTTTCCCTGCCGCTTCTTTGCGAATCACCAATGCTGAGTTACGCAAAATCAATATTGGGAAATCAACCTTATAAAAATCAAAGTTAGTTTTAAGCTCAAGCCAGTAAATAACCTCGGCACCGCCGCCAACATAAGCTATATTAGGCAAAATGCACTCCTGGTAAAGAGGGCGCATTACTACGTTGGGGCTAAACCGTTCGGGGTGTTTACTGATCTGTTGTTTTAATTCGTCCTGAGTAAACCGTATTTCGGTATCCAGCACTTTGTAAACGCCGTCTTCAAAAACCAAGCGCTCGCGCAACGTGCCCCCCTTCATGTAAAAAAAGTTGATCTCGCGCGGGTTTACCTGTATGTGCATTCCCAATTCGCGTAATTTTTCGTTGGTAGCACTTATATTTTTAAAGCTGTGTTGCTCAATTATATCCTGCTCAATAATTGGTGCGAATTGCTTTTTAAGGCGGACATTGTCAGCATCAATAATTACTAAGCCGTATTTGCCAAATAGCGCGTTAACCATGTAACGGGTTGCATCAGCTAATTTATCAAAGCGGGTGTAAGCAGTTTCAACAATTTCGGCCAGTTCAGGCCCGAATTGCTCCATGCCCAAAACGCCTTTGTATTGGTTAAGCGCCTGCCGCATCGTTTCGGGGTTAATGCGCCCTGTAGCACCGGAGGCTTCCAGCCACCAATGCACTTTTTTACCCCCAATGTAAGTATAGCTTATTTCTGCAAAGTCGTGATCTTCTGAGGCCATCCAGTAAACGGGCACAAAATCCTTATCAGGATGCTTTTCCTTTAACTGCCGCGCCAGCTTTATGGCGGTAACTATCTTATAAATAAAATATAAGGGACCGGCAAATATATTCAACTGGTGACCGGTGGTGATGGTATAAGTATTTGCCTGCTTAAGCCTTTCTATATTTTGCTGAACAGCATCAGGAATTGCAAAAGAGGAATCCCAGATTCGGGCGTATTTGGTAATGATCTTATATTGTTCGGTTAAAACGCTGGCAAGTATTTCGCGGTTGGCAATAACCTTCTTGTTTTTGAGCAGGCCTGCAAAGCCTCCAAAATCGGGGCGGTTACCATAAAATGGCTCAAGTTCGGGTCGGCCTTCCAGGTAATCGGTTAAGCCCGAAGAAAAAAATCCGGTGTCTTTATAGCTTATACAGGTAACGTCCATTTTTTATTTCGGATTTCGGGTTTTCAATTTCGAATTTATTAACCGATGCCGAATTTATAGTTTAAAATAATAAAAACGTAAACCACAGAGGGGTTAATAATTATTTTACAATGTGTCCATAAAGGTCAAAGTCCTCGGCTGAGTCAATTTTTACCTGCACAAAACTGCCGATTGTAGCATAATCTATAGCTGAATTGATCAAAACTTCGTTATCCACCTCAGGCGAATCAAACTCCGTACGGCCAACAAAATAGCCACCATCTTTTTTATCAATTAGTACCTTATAGGTATTACCTATCTTCTCCTGGTTCTTATCAAATGATATTCCCTGCTGTATTTCCATAATGGTATCGGCGCGCTCCTGTTTCACTTCATCGGGTACATCATCAACCAAATTATGCGCGTGTGTTTTCTCTTCGTGCGAGTAAGTAAAGCAGCCCAGCCGGTCAAACTTAGTATCCGCCACCCATTGCTGCATTTCTTCGAAATCATGCTCCGTTTCGCCGGGGTAACCGGTTATAAGCGTAGTACGCATGGCAATGCCCGGCACCTTATCACGGATCTGGTTAACCACATCAATCGTTTTTTGCTTGGTGATACCACGACGCATTGACTTGAGCATATTATCAGTAATGTGCTGCAATGGCATATCCAGGTACTTGCAGATGTTATTGCGCTCGTTCATTACATCCAGAATCTCCATCGGGAAACCTGAAGGGTAAGCATATTGCAACCTGATCCACTCCACGCCATCAACATCTGATAAGCGGCGAAGCAACTCGTCCAGGTTACGTTTGCCGTATAGGTCTAATCCGTAATAAGTAAGATCCTGAGCTATAAGTATCAGTTCCTTTGTGCCGTTTCTTACCAGCTTTTCAGCATTTTTAACCAACTCATCCATTGGAGTTGATACATGGGTACCCCGCATTAAAGGAATAGCACAGAATGAACAAGGGCGGTTGCAGCCCTCTGCTATTTTAAAGTAAGCAAAGTGCGATGGTGTAGTGAGCAAACGCTCTCCTATCAGCTCGTGCTTATAATTAGCACCAAGCGAACCTAATAAGTTTTGAAGGTCATTAGTGCCGAAGTATGCATCAACATTGGTTATCTCGGCTTCCAGTTCCGGCTTGTAGCGCTCAGACAAGCACCCCGTCACAATAACTTTTCCTACTTTGCCCTGCTCTTTAAGCTCGCTGTATTGTAAAATAGTATCGATGGATTCCTGCTTGGCATTATCAATAAAGCCGCACGTATTTATTACGATGATGTCGTCTTTACCCACTTTACTGGCCTCGTGCACCACATCAAAAGCATTGCCCTTCAACTGACCCATTAAAATTTCAGAGTCATATGTATTCTTTGAGCAGCCTAAAGTCACTACGTTAACGCGTGGCTTTTTGATTTGTATCGGCTTACTTACTTCTTTTGTACGCATTATTACTTAGATTTCACTGATTGTTTATTGATTTCACCGATGCTCTTGATTTAATCAAACGGTAGAAATCAAACAGACAATCTTTTTACTTCACAACTGGGGTTACCAAAATTTATTAACAACCCAGTTTTAACTTTACTGGCTTTTAAATACGACAGTAACTGGTTTTGAAAAAGTTTCGGTATAAAACCAGTTACCGATTTAAGTTCAACAATTACTCGCCCTTCTACAAACAGGTCGCACCTGAATTTACCAACCAACGTTCCGTCAAACTCCACATTAAATTCTTTTTCGGCTATAAAGCGCAAATACTCTTTAGTTAACTGATGCTGAAGCGCTTTTGCATATACCTTTTCATTAAAACCCGGGCCAAGCGATGAATGCACGGCGTAACAGCATCCAATAATTTTCTCCGTTAATACATCATGCTCAAAATTCGCCATCAATCATCGGTGAAATCAAAAATCAATCTGTGAAATCAGCTCTTAAATAAACTATCAACGAATGCCCTGCGATCAAACAACTGTAAATGATCCACGCCTTCGCCCACGCCTATATATTTTACCGGTATTTTAAACTGATCTGATATTCCTATTACCACGCCGCCTTTTGCTGTACCATCCAACTTGGTTAGCGCTAAAGCATTAACGGCGGTAGCTTCGGTAAATTGCCTGCACTGCTCAATGGCGTTTTGCCCGGTTGAGGCATCAAGCACCAGCAATATTTCATGCGGAGCCCCTGGCACCACCTTTTGCATCACGTTTTTGATCTTGGTCAGCTCGTTCATCAGGCCAACCTTATTATGCAACCTGCCGGCGGTATCAATTATCGCCACATCATCGCCGGTTGCAACAGCAGAACGTAATGTATCAAAAGCTACCGACGCCGGGTCTGACCCCATTGCCTGTGCCACCACCTTTACCCCAACGCGCTCGCCCCAAAGTTTTATCTGGTCGACAGCAGCGGCCCTGAAGGTATCGGCAGCGCCTAAAACCACCTGGTTGCCCGCTTGCTTTAACTTATGCGCCAGTTTGCCAATAGTTGTAGTTTTGCCAACGCCATTAACGCCAACCACCATAATTACGTAAGGCTTATGGCTGCCATATTCAAAGCTGGAAAAATCGTTACTGTTGTTTTCCGCAAGAAGCTGTTGTATCTCGTCGCGTAGCAAACCATTAAGGTCTGCAGTGCTGACATATTTATCACGAGCAACCCGGGCTTCAATACGCTCAATTATTTTTAGCGTAGTTTGTACGCCAACGTCTGATGTTACCAGCACTTCTTCCAGTTCATCCAACACTTCCTCATCAACGGTAGATTTGCCGGCAATTACCTTTGTGATCTTTGAAAAAAAGCTATCCTTGGTTTTTTCCAAACCGGTGTCAAGCGCCTCTTGCTCCTGCGACGTGCTCTCTTTCTTTTTAAAAAAATCAAATAGTCCCATGCGTGTTGATGTGCAGATTAGTAGATGTACAGATATGCAGATGCAAATATGCTGTTATACAAGTTAACTATTATAAGTTCAAAATCATTTATTATTCGTTTGCACATCTGCATATCAGCACATCTGCATAACAATAAAAAAAGCCCTCTCGTTAACACAAGACGGCTTTTATATCATCATCAAAAATAATTACTGACCTTTTGCAGCGTTGATCGCGTCTTTAACGTGATCGTTGTGCACAATTACTTCTTTGAATGAGTAAGCACCTGTTTTAGGCGACTTAACCATTGTAACTACTTTTGAGTATTCTTTTCCAGCACCTGTTTTCAGGGTTGCAACTACTTTCTTTGCCATGTCTTTATAATTATTGAATTAGCGAATGAGTGATTTATTGAATGATTTACACATTCAATCTAATCAACTAATTACTTAATTTCTTTATGTACAGTTACTTTACGTAAAACCGGGTTGAATTTTTTAAGCTCCAATCTCTCGGTAGTATTCTTTTTGTTCTTGGTGGTAATGTAACGAGACATACCCGGCATACCACTTGTTTTATGCTCTGTGCACTCTAAAATTACCTGAACTCTGTTACCTTTCTTAGCCATCTTGTTTTATATTTAGTGAATGACTGATTTACTGAATGAGTGAATACTTAATAACCACTCAACTAATCAACCAATCTTTCCTATTAAATGTATCCTTTTTTTACAAATTTATTGATGCAGGCAGTGATACCATTTTTACTGATGGTTTTTACTGCTGACGTAGATACCTTTAAGGTTATCCATTTATCTTCCTCAGGAATATAAAACTTTTTAAGTTTCAGGTTTGGATGAAATCTGCGTTTGGTTTTAACGTTCGAGTTAGAAACGTTGTTACCAACTATAGAGCCTTTTCCTGTTAGATCACAAATTCTTGACATGACAATTAATTTTAAACCCCTTTTATTAAAAGAGTTTGCAAATATCAGGATTTTACATCAAATAGGCAACAGTGGATTGAAAATTATTTTAAATTTTTAAAACGCTGTAAAAAAGGTGGTATACAGAAGTATAAATGCCGTTTTTGGTTTGATTTGTTAAGACATAAATTGTTTAATCCATCTTAACAGCAAACAAACTCTTTCGTATTCGTAAAAAATAACACGCACTTAAATATTCATTTAAACATCTTTACAGAAATCACTAATTTGCGCTACCAATTATTAGTTATGAAGATCACATCATTTGACCATTACAAGCAAGTATATAAACATAGTGTTGAACAGCCCGAAGAGTTTTGGGCGGGTATTGCCGACACTTTTCAGTGGAAGAAGAAATGGGACAAAGTTTTAGAATGGAACTTTAAAGAACCAAATGTTAAATGGTTTGAGGGTGGCAAGCTTAATATAACTGAGAGCTGTCTCGACCGTCATTTGGAAAAGCATGGTGACAGGACCGCTATAATATGGGAACCGAACGACCCCAAAGAAGACCACCGTGTATTAACTTATCGCCAGTTGTACGATAAGGTTTGCCAGTTTGCCAATGTGTTAAAAAACAACGGCGCAAAAAAAGGCGACCGAATTTGCATATATATGCCTATGGTACCCGAGCTGGCCATTGCTGTTTTGGCATGCGCACGTATTGGCGCAATCCACTCAGTGGTATTCGGTGGATTCTCGGCACAATCCATTGCCGACCGCATACAGGATGCTACCTGTAACATAGTTATAACGGCAGATGGCAGCTTCAGGGGGAACAAAGAAGTACCGCTGAAATCAATTATAGATGATGCTTTGGTTCAGTGCCCATCAGTACAAAAAACAATCGTGCTTACCCGCACCCGTACACCAATATCCATGATAAAGGGCCGCGATGTATGGTGGGAAGATGAAATAAAGAAAGTAGAAACACAGGGCAACCCAAGCTGCCCTGCCGAAGAAATGGATGCCGAGGATATGCTGTTCATTTTGTATACATCGGGCTCAACGGGCAAACCCAAAGGCGTGGTACACACCTGCGGCGGCTATATGGTTTACACGGGATACACTTTTAAAACAGCGTTCCAATATGAACCCGGCGAAGTATATTTCTGTACGGCTGATATCGGCTGGATAACCGGGCACTCTTACATAGCGTACGGACCATTAACCCAGGGAGCTACTTCGGTAATGTTTGAAGGTATACCAACTTATCCAAGTCCGGGTCGTTTATGGGAAATTGTTGAGAAATTTAAGGTTAACATATTATATACTGCGCCTACCGCTATCCGCTCATTAATGAGCTTTGGCGATGATGTGGTAAAAAATAAAGACCTAAGCTCGCTGACCAAACTCGGCTCGGTAGGCGAACCTATTAACGAAGAGGCCTGGCACTGGTTTGATGAAAAGATAGGCCATGGTAACTGCCCTATTATTGACACCTGGTGGCAAACCGAAACAGGCGGCTTTATGATATCGCCCATTGCCAATGTAACGCCGCTTAAACCAAGTTTTGCTACCCTGCCATTACCGGGTGTACAGCCTATTTTGGTTGATGAATATGGTAAAGAGATTGAAGGCAACGGGGTAAATGGCAATTTATGTATCAAGTTCCCCTGGCCGGGTATGCTGCGCACCACCTATGGCGACCATGAGCGCTGCCGCACTACTTACTTTGCCGCTTATGAAAATCTTTACTTTACCGGCGACGGCTGCATGCGCGATGGGGATGGCTATTACCGCATCACGGGGCGTGTTGATGATGTTTTGAATGTATCCGGTCACCGTATTGGTACCGCCGAGGTGGAGAACGCCATTAACATGCACAGCAGCGTGGTTGAATCGGCTGTAGTAGGTTATCCGCATGATATAAAGGGTCAGGGCGTGTATGCTTTTGTTGTATGCCCTAATAAGCACGGCGATGATGAGTTAACCCGTAAGGATATAATAATGACTGTGGCCCGCATTATTGGCGCCATTGCCAAGCCGGATAAGATCCAGTTTGTAACGGGACTGCCTAAAACGCGCTCCGGAAAGATCATGCGCCGCATATTACGTAAGGTTGCTGAGGGTGATACGAGTAATTTGGGCGATACTTCTACCCTGCTTGATCCGGCTGTGGTTGATGAGATAAAGGCGGGGGCGCTGTAGGGTCTAGAATTAAGAGACAAGAACTAAGAGTCAAGACCTATCGGGTTTTGACTCTTTTCTTTTCACGCATGTTCAAAAAACATCTTGATTATTGGCTCTTGATTCTAGTATTAATCTTTTCCAAAACCCATAACGTTTACCGATGTTATACTTACACATCTAAATAAAAAATACTATGGACAAGTTGGAAATTAAAGGCGGCTGGAACGAGCTGAAAGGAAAAATAAAACAGGCTTACGGCGACCTGACAGATGATGATCTGGTACGCGAAGATGGCAAAGACGACGAGTTTATAGGCAAACTCCAGCAGAAAACCGGCAAGGGCCGCGATGAGCTGGTAAAATGGATAAACGATTTATAGAACGAAAAGCTCCTGCAAAACAGGAGCTTTTTCATTTTATAATTTTATCATAATTTAAAACGTGGCCGATAGCATTATTTTAATAATAGCTAACTTCGCAGCGATGAAAAAACACCAACCCACCATACTGGTAGTAAATGATGATGGCATTACCGCTCCGGGCATAAAAACATTAATGGATGTAATGAAAGAGTTGGGCCGCGTGGTGGTGGTAGCGCCGGATAGTCCGCAATCGGGCATGGGGCATGCTATTACCATAGGGAAGCCGCTGCGTTTAGATCCTGTTGATGTTTACGAAGGCATTGAAATGTACAGTTGCTCAGGCACGCCGGTTGATTGTGTGAAACTGGCTGTCACCAAAATATTCAAAGGCAAAAAGCCCGATTTGTGTGTATCAGGCATTAACCATGGTCTTAACAATGGTATTAATGTGTTGTATTCCGGCACCATGTCGGCGGCTGTTGAGGGTGCTATTGAAGGCATTCCGGCTATTGGTTTTTCGCTGGATGATTATACTTTACAGGCCGATTTTAACCACTGCATTAAATATGTTAAAGAAATTGCTTTACAGGTTTTGCAGAATGGCATGCCTACTGCAACTTTACTAAATGTAAACTTCCCGAAAGGCGGGCATATAAAGGGCATTAAAATTTGCCGTCAGGCTAACGCAAAATGGGCCGAGGAGTTTGATGAGCGGTTGGACCCCTACAAACGCCCTTACTACTGGCTCACTGGTGTTTTTCAACTGAACGATAACGGCGAGGATACCGACTCGTGGGCCTTAGATAACAATTATGTATCGGTGGTGCCGGTGCAATTTGATATGACCGCGCATCACGCTATACCTGTTTTACACAGCTGGAAATTTAACATTTAGTAGCATGTCTCCATTAAATAACTCCAACGTATGAAATATTACCTGGTAGCCGGCGAGGCCTCTGGCGATCTGCATGGGGCGAATTTAATGAAGGAGTTGAAAAAGCTGGACCCACAGGCGGAGTTCCGTTTTTTTGGTGGCGATTTGATGCAGACCGAAGGCGGCTCTTTAGTAAAACATTATGCCGAAATGGCCTTTATGGGATTTTTAGAGGTAGTGGTTAATTTACCCACCATCTTAAAAAACTTAAAGGCCTGCAAAGCGGATATATCTGCCTGGCAACCCGACGCTTTGATATTGATAGACTTTCCCGGGTTTAATTTAAAAATTGCGGATTATGCTAAAAAGCAAGGAATACCTGTCAATTTCTATATATCACCTAAAGTATGGGCATGGAACCAGAAAAGGGTGCTAAAAATAAAACGGGTGGTCGACCACTTATTTTGCATACTACCCTTCGAAGTTGACTTTTATAAACAATGGGGCATGCAGGTTGATTACGTGGGTAACCCTCTGCTTGATGCCGTTGACGCTTTTAAACCTCAAAATGATTTCCTGATTAAGCATAACTTTACCGGCAAAAAACTGATCGCGCTACTGCCGGGCAGCCGCAAACAGGAGATAAGCGCGTTAATACCGGATATGTTGGCTGTCGCCGAACGCTTTAAGTTCTATCAATTCGTGATAGCAGGCGCACCATCATTTGATGCTGATTATTATACGCCTTTTTTGAACGGCAAAAACATCCCGATTATATTTAATTCAACGTACGACTTATTGAGTCACTCGGATGCGGCAATTGTAGCTTCCGGTACAGCTACCCTGGAAACGGCTTTGTTCCATGTACCGCAAGTAGTGGTTTATAAAGGCGGGAAAATATCGGTTGCTATTGCCCGGATGGTTGTAAAGATCAAATTCATATCGCTGGTTAACCTTATCATGAACCGCCTGGTAGTGAAAGAACTGATACAGGAAGACTGCAAGCCGGATAGCATCGCTACAGAAATGGACAGCATACTTAATGATAAAGCTTATCGTCAAAAAATGTTTGCCGGATATGACGAGTTGGACGATCTTATGGGCCAACCCGGCGCTTCGGCTAAAACTGCAAAATTAATTATCGGGTACCTCCAAAAAGGTTAAGAGCGAATGCTGCCCTGCGGTATGCAGATCGCGCCAAACACGATTGATCTCAGTATCAGGAGCCGCAGCCTTTAAACCGCAATAAGGATAAAGTGTATCCACGGCCACACGTGCCAGCCTTGCCAAAACACGGCTTGCACGGCTAACTTCTCTTAAATGTTCCGGCGTAGTCTCTTCCCACGATGTATCCACCGAGGTAAAAAGCTCTGTCCGCGCCAGGTTTAACAGCTGGGTTTGCTGATCTAAAATCTGCCATACCAAAGCCTTTTGTGTTGCTATGAGTTTGGGCTGATGCTGCTTCTCCTCAAAAATATCCTTACAAAGATCAACAAAATGCACCGCCATGCCCGATAGGTTAACTGCCAGCGTAGCTTCTGCCAGTTGCAAAAACGGATAATGGTACAATTTGTCTTCAATTTGTGAATACCGGGCGTCAATATGGAAACATCGGTTAGCAGATACTTGCACATTTTCTAATTTAAAGGAATGGCTTCCTGTAGCAACCATGCCCATATATTTCCAGGTGGGCAACAGGATAACATCTTTTTTATTGATAACGAAAGGTAACACCAAAGGCTGGCCATCGTCATCTAAAACGGCTGTTCCCTTTCGTATAACGGCACAATTAGCAGTAAAGTGCGTGGCGTGGTGCGCACCGCTGGCATAGTTCCAGGTGCCATTAAGCCGGTATCCGCTTTCTATTATTTCGGCTGTACCGCTTACCGCGCCGCTTCCCGCCAGGCAAACATTTTCTGTTGCAAATATTTCTCCGGCAGCATCCGGATCAATAAAGCCCCCGAACCAGCCTGCGCCACTGCAGAGTGTTACTACCCAGCCGGTGCTGCCATCGGTCCAGCTGATAGCTTCCTGCAAGCGTACCAGATCAGGCAAACTGATTTGTTTGCCACCATATACTTCGGGCACCAATAAGCGGAACCATTTTTGGCTGTACGCGACGGTAAGTTGCGCCTCATTCAGCATGCCCAATTGCTCGGCTTCTACTGCGCTGCTGCGTATAGCCGCCACATGCCGGTCGTTAATGTATTTCGAAGGGTGAGGTATTTCTCCCATAATTAGCGTTTTATTACGACTTTCTCTTTTCTATAAATAGCCTGCCAATCAAAAAATCCAAAAATGGCCACAACAAATAAAAACAAGGTAAGTGCCGAAAACATTACCAATTGCTTATGCCACAACAACGGAATAGCGAACAGGTTACTCACGTTAAGCAATATCCAGTTCTCCAGCTTACGTCTTGCCAGCAGCCACATGCCTGCCCATGCAGTTGATGACACCCAGGCATCCCAGATGGGAACGGTAGAATCGGTGAAATTTTTAAGCAGTATATATAATATACCCCATCCTACAAAAACTATCAATAAGGTTATTACCCACTCGCGCCGGTTATTCATTGATATTTTAACAGGTGGCTCACCGCGTTTTTTTATCCAGTACCACCAGCCGTAAACGCTCATCACCAGGTAATAGCCGTTCAGTATCGATTCTGCATACAAACCAACATCCACCAAAATATAAGTCCCCAATAAAATACCGATGATACCGGCCGGGTATAGTAGCACGTTGTTCACCTTGGCTAGTAGAACCTCAGCCACGCTAAAAGATACAGAGGCCCACTCCAGCAATGAAGTTTGCTTTACCTGCTCTTTGAATAATTGTAGCCAGTGTTGTATATCCATTTTTTATAAGTGGGCAGTAGCAGTTGCAGTAACAGTTGACTGCTACTGTGTGCTGCCACTGCTACTTTATTAAAATCTTACATTCAGTGATGCCAGGAAATTTACAGGGGCCTGCGGGAACCAGTAATTATAGTTCACTACTTTACCACCTTCAATACCCGGATAGGTTGCGCCATCAGATTGGTATTTTTCGCTGAAAACATTATTTATCAATAACCCCAGCCCAACATTCTTAACGCCGTTAAACTTAAAATTATAGGCCAAACGCACATCATTTACAAAATAGGCAGCTAAAGAGCGGCTTTGTGTCGATGTATTGTCCAGATACTGCCTGCCTACATATTTACTAATAAAAGCTATTTCTGCATTTTTTAACGGCTTGTAGCTAATAGTGCTCCCCGCAATAAATGAAGGTGAATAAGCAATATCTGTTTTTGCATACTGCGTTAGGTCGTACGTATCGGTATCATAGTTATACAAATACTGCTTAAAATTTTTAACCTTATTAGCGCTGACAGTAGCGTTGGCCAGCCAGGTAAGCGGTTCGGCTATTCTTAAGCGCGTGCTAACTTCAACACCCGCACGGTAGCTGTCGTCGATATTGGTACGGATAGATTCGCCTACATCATTTAATGAACCGGTTAGCACCAGCTGATTTTTATACAGCATATAAAAACCGTTAACATTAGCGCTAAAACTGCGTGAGCCAAAACGGTAACCGGCTTCAAAATCCTTCAGGTTTTCTGACTTCGGTCGACTGGTAGGCGATGAGTTGGTAAAATCATTACGGTTAGGCTCGTGATTGCCTACCGCTAATGACGCATACACGTTGCTGCTCTCGCTAATGTTGTAAGTAATCCCCGCCTTAGGGTTAAAAAAGTCAAGCAGCGCCTGTTGCTGCACATTGTTCAGGTTACGGTCAAAGCCTAAAAACGAATAATCAATATGCCTGTATTGCAGATCTCCATATAGCAGGAAGTCACCTAACGTTAACTCCGCACGACTGAATATATTAAAATCGGTTTTCTTGGCAAAATTGCGCGAATACTCATAACCGGGTGGCGCGTTGGTGCTTTCTTGTGTCCACACAATTTTGTCGTAATGGTCTCCTTTATACTCGTTATAAGCACCGCCTAAAATAATGTTCAGCTTATTGCTCGGCTTATAGTTAAGGTTATAAGTAGCTCCATAAAAATGGTTACTTAACCAAAGCTGCCGCACCAGGTCGCTGTTAGTAATGGCTACTCCGCCAATAACAACCGGGGTTAAGCCATAACGATTTTGCAGGTCGGCATCGTTTTTATATTCCTCATAATACCCATATCCCCGTGTATAATGCAGTGCTCCGCTAAAAGCGAGTTTGCTGTTTAGCTGGTGATCATAAAGCAACTGGTAGTGATTCTGTGTGTAATTATCAGTTTGATTGTTATAAAATCCGCCTGTTTTGGATATATAACCTACCTCGTTAAAGCGGCGATTTCCGGCTAATACAGTTTCTTCGGCTACGCCATTCCACGCCTGATAGGTTTTTTCCTGACCGGAAAATACGTTAAGTCGCAATACGTTGTTCTTGCCATAGTACGCACCACTTAAAAAGTAAGATTTTAGATTAGACGAAGCCCGCTCCACATAACCGTCAGACACCGTGCGCGACAAACGACCGTCTACACTAAAATGTCCATTTAATAAACCTGTACCTATGTTCACGGTATTTTTTACCGTCCCGTAAGAACCGGCCGAATTGTTCAACTCAGCATAAGCAGAATCTTGCCGGCTATTGGTTTGTATGTTGATACTGGCACCAAAAGAAGCAGCACCATTGGTTGAAGTCCCCACGCCGCGCTGTACCTGTATACTGTTGATGGATGAAGCCAGATCGGGCAGGTTAACGGAGTATGAACCCTGCGATTCCGCATCATTAATAGGTATACCGTTTACAGTAAGATTTATGCGCGTACCGTCTGATCCGCGAATGCGTATGCCTGTATAACCAACCCCCGCACCGGCATTTGAACTTACAACTGCCGATGGTGTTTGCTCCAACAGATACTCAAAACCTCGACCAGAGGTATTTTCTGCTATATCTTTTTTGTTAAGGTTGGCAAATGCGGTAGGAGATCTGTCAGAAGCGCGGGTGGCGCTTACGTTAATCTCATCCGTTAGCATGTTACCGGTATTTAAGGCAAAATCTGCCATTTGGTTGCCGTTAAGGACAATGTTTTTTGAAAAAAGCTGGTAGCCAACGTAACTTGCTTTAACAGAATAGCTTCCACTTTTAAGGTTTTCAATGCGATAGTTTCCCTGGGCATTGGCTACAGCATTTGCCGTTTGATTTTGAATGGTAATAGTAGCTCCGGGCAATGCTTCGCCGGTTTGCTGGTCAGTAACTTTCCCGGAAATAGAGAATTGGGCCGATGCCAGGATAGGCAGCAGCAGGGCAAATAATGCCGCAAATAAATTTTTCAAAATGATTATTAAATAAAAAACGTTAAACCATCTGCCCACCAGGGTTGAATGTGCAGTACACTTAACTTGTTATTACCTCTCCCTACGCCGGCATTACCCGGATCAGGTGTAGTTGTGAGTGGTGAATGGTTAATGGTGAGATGAATTAAAATTCACTACTCACTCCTCGCAACATGGGTTTGATCTCAGCCTGTCTTTATGTTTGGTAAAATAACCTGCAGTTTATTTTATAACCAAAGCAAGGCACCCCTTGAGAATTATGAGGCAAAGGTAGGAATGATTTCGGAATTACGATGTACGATTTCGGATTTGTTAACCTTAATCGTTTGAGGGGGAGCTTACATCAAACACCCCTTTCTCCAATCCCTCGATAATTTTTGACGCTATTACAGCAGTGTCACCGTTGTTATCGTATATAATATTTGACTGCACACTGTCAAACGCATGGTACAACCGCTGCAAAGGTTCGTCATATACTTCAAAAGCCCACTCTTTTCGGCTTGCAGCCCGGGTTGCACATATTGCCATATCGGGTCTTAACACTACATATTTTACAGGGATCTGGCGCCTGGCGGCCACTTCAAGCGCGTTTTTTAAAGTTCCCGGTGTAAAAGCAAAATCAAGTAATACGGTATGCCCATAAAGCGCATAGGGTATCGCGGCAGCAAATATGGCAGTCGCACTCATCCGCAGGTTTTCTTTCCCGCCAAAGTCAGGTCTGCCTTTAACAATATGTTTCCAAAAGCTGTCACCCTCAATATGCACCAGCGGTTCGGGTAAAAGTTTTATCAACTCGCAAGCGGTAGTGCTTTTACCTGCGCCCACCGGGCCAGATAAAATAATGATGCTTTTCTTTCCTTCCATAATGTGTTATTCAAATATAAATATTATAGCAAAGTCGTCACGACCCCGACTAAAATTATTCCCCAAAAACCTTTTACCTTTCAGCTTTCAGCTTTCAGCCTCAAAAAGCCTTTTTCCTTTCACCTCAAAACACTACTTTTGCACACTTTACACAAAACACTGCTATGCTACGTACACATACTTGCGGCGAATTAAATATCAGCCATTTAGGCCAGTCGGTTACTTTATGCGGATGGGTGCAAAAATCTCGCGATTTGGGCGGCACTACCTTTATTGATGTGCGAGACCGTTACGGATTAACCCAATTGGTGTTTAATACCGACAGCGATGCCGCACTGCGTGAAACCAGCCGCGAACTGGGCCGGGAATTTGTAATTAAAGTTACCGGTACTGTAATAGAGCGAACTAACAAAAATACCAAAATACCCACCGGCGAGATTGAGATCACGGTGGCTGACATAGAAATATTAAATGCAGCCAAAATTCCTCCGTTTTTAATTGAGGATGATACGGATGGCGGCGAAGAGCTTCGTGCTAAGTACCGCTATTTGGATCTGCGCCGCAACCCTATTCGCAATAACCTGGTACTACGCCACAAAATGGCGCAGGAAATACGTAAGTATTTGGACGGGCTTAACTTTATTGAGGTTGAAACCCCCGTACTTATTAAGTCGACACCTGAAGGTGCGCGCGATTTTGTTGTGCCAAGCCGCATGAACCCCGGCGAGTTTTATGCATTGCCGCAATCACCCCAAACATTTAAGCAGTTGCTGATGGTGAGCGGTTTTGACCGTTATTTTCAGATAGTAAAATGTTTCCGCGATGAGGATTTGCGTGCCGACAGACAGCCCGAGTTTACCCAGATAGATTGCGAGATGGCTTTCATCACGCAAGAAGACATTCTGAATATTTTTGAGGGATTAACACGCCATTTATTTAAAAATGTAAAGGGGATTGAGTTTGACGACTTCCCGAGGATGCAATATGCGGATGCTATGCGTTTATATGGTTCTGACAAGCCGGATATCCGCTTTGGAATGCAGTTTGTTGAACTGAATGATATAGTTAAAGGCAAAGGTTTAGGTATTTTTGATAATGCCGAACTGGTAGTGGGTATTAACGCTAAAGGCTGTGCAGAATATACCCGCAAGCAAATTGATGAGCTTACCGAGTGGTTAAAACGCCCGCAGATAGGCGCAACCGGCATGATCTATTGCCGTTATAATGCCGACGGCACCTTAAAATCATCAGTTGATAAATTTTACACTGAGGACGACCTTACTAACTGGGCCGCAGCATTTGAAGCAGAAAAAGGGGACTTAATGCTTGTGCTTGCTGGAACTACTGACAAGGTACGCAAGCAATTGAATGAGCTGCGTTTGGAAATTGGCGGCCGTTTAGGACTTCGTGATAAAAATACCTATGCGCCGCTTTGGGTACTTGACTTCCCGTTATTAGAGTGGGATGAAGAAACGGAGCGCTATCACGCCATGCACCACCCCTTCACTTCGCCAAAACCAGAGGATATTGCGTTATTGGATACAAAACCCGGTGAAGTACGCGCCAATGCTTATGACCTTGTTATAAACGGCACTGAAATAGGTGGCGGTTCTATTCGTATTCACGACCGCGCTTTACAAGCCTTAATGTTTAAACATTTAGGTTTCAGCACGGAAGAAGCTCAAAAACAATTTGGGTTTTTGATGGATGCCTTTGAGTATGGCGCGCCGCCACATGGTGGTATAGCTTTCGGCTTTGACAGGTTGTGCTCAATCTTTGCAGGATTAGATTCTATTCGCGATGTAATTGCCTTCCCTAAGAATAACTCAGGGCGAGATGTGATGATAGATTCTCCATCAACCATTGCTGATGCACAATTAAACGAACTAAAAATTAAAACAGCGCTTTAACATTCTTTAACAGTATAAACAAAATAGTTAAAGTACTTTTGCGTTAAACTTGCATAGCAAGTGCCATAAATTTATATGAAAAGATATTTACTGTATTTCTGCCTTATAATAACCGCCCTATCGGCCTGTAAAAAATCTGATGAAAAAGATAATTTTGACCATGAGGCACAAGCAAAACTTGATGATGCCCAAATAGCGGCCTATCTTGCTACAAACAATATTACTGCTGTTAAGGATCCGTCGGGGTTATATTATCAGATAATTACTCCGGGTTCAGCAGAAAAACCAACTTTAAGCAGTGGCCCGTACATCATCTATGTAGGTAGCCTGATGTCAGGTGGAACAGAGTTTGAGCGTCATGATACCCCTTATTATTTTCCAAAACTTGAGAGTTTGATAGAAGGCTGGAAAATAGGCTTACCTAAAATTGGCAAGGGTGGACGTATAAAATTATTTATTCCTTCTGGACTTGCTTATAAAAACCAGGCATCCTCAGATGGCAAAATTCCTGCTAATTCAGTCCTTATATTCGATATTACACTTGTTGACTTTAATTAATAGTAAAATATTTCCTTTGCGGTAATATTTACTATATTGTGTTAAGTTTTAACCTTAACTCAATCATTATGAAAACAGCCTTATTATTTCTGGGATTATCTCTTATCCCTTTTAGCAACAAATCTTTCTCAAACGCAAATCCCAGTTCGAATGAGAGTACTTTAAAGATTTCCCACACTACGGACGATCTGAGTGCTATTAAAAATTTAACAAAACCTAAAAGTATGTTTTTTGCCAGCAGTATTGTTACTGCTGGCCAGATATTTACTGCAGGTAGTTTGGTTGCCGTGTCAGTTAACGGACTCTATTACGTGCAGTATCAAAGTGATGGAAATCTAGTACTTTGTAACAATTTCGGCACTGCCTATTGGGCTAGTGGTCCACTCGTAAGCAATCCATCGTATGCCACTTTCAGTGCAAATGGTAGTATATATTTACAGAGGAATTATGGGAGCACCAACTATTGGAACGCTAACAATGTCGCCTTTTCTGCGGCACCTTACCCATCATTTTATTGGATATTACAAAACGATGGAAACTTCGTTAGATATGATACTGCCTATGGATCTCCAATAGGTCCTAGCACTCCTTGTGTTAGCACAGGAACAGGAGGACCAGTAGTAAGTTCCCACTTTAATACTATTCAGTAATTGTCAGTTTATAATCAGAATATTTAATTAACTTTTTTAAAATCATAGTGGTCGGCTTCAATAAAGTCGGCCACTTTTACTTTAACTGATAAAACCCTGCCGTTTTGAACGGTGAATGGGAAAACTGTTTTGCCATATATAGGATCGGAAAAAGTGGCATAAAAACGCGATCCTCCTAATGGCTGTAGCTTAACAAACATACGCGGATGATGCTCAAACCGCATTTCCAGATCATTATTTAAACCGCGTGTTATTGTCGCGTTGCCATATAGATCATTATTGTAAGTTCCGGTAAAATTGCTCACAAACGGTACAGGTTGTAAATTCAAAGCTACCGAATCGCGTAGTTTTTTATCGGTTTGTTGCTGTAAAGCCTTTTCGCTTTTGGAACGGGCCAGGTATTGTTCACTATAATTGCGAAATGGCAATTTCAGGAAAACATCAATAAGTTCCCACTTCAAAGCTTCGTAAAGCTCGTTCTGATCAGTGTTGGTTAAAATAATAATGCCTAAACGCTCATCAGGCACCAATGCCACCGACGATACATAGCCGGTAACGCCGCCGTCGTGCATCACCAGGTTGTGGCCTGCGTAGTCTTCCAGATGCCAGCCTAAGCCGTATAATGAGTAATTGGTTTGCCCGTTTAAGCGGCGTACTGTGCCAACAATATCCTGCGGAGCGCGGGTGGCTGCAATTGCTGCGGCAGGTATAACCTGTTTCGCTCCTGATTTTCCGTTATTTAGCAACATCATTACCCACTTGCTCATATCATTTATTGATGATGATATACTCATTGCGGGCGCTAAATTATCTAATTGTCCATAGGGCACGGGGCTTAGTCGCTCGTCAATAAAGGTGTGCGGTACAGTACGATTAAGTGATTTGGGCAGATCGGCGGTAAGAGCAAGCGTATTACTCATACCCAGCGGAGCAAAAATATTCTCTTTTAAATAAGCCTCCCACGATTTTCCTGAAACGCGTGGAATAATCTCACCCGCGGTCAAAAATGCCGAATTGGAATAACCCCATTTAGTTCTGAAAGAATAAGGTGCTTTCAGCTGACTCATTTTTTGGGTGATCTGCAGGCGTGAAAGGTCGCTGTTGTAGAAGGTAAAATCACCCTGAAAAGTCTTTAAGCCCAAACGATGGCATAAAAGATCGCGAACAGTTGCCATTTCTCCTGCTGCTTTATCATCTAACTTAAACCAGGGGAAGTATTTGGTTACTTTATCATCCAGCGAAAGGTTACCCGTGTTAGCCAACATGGCAAGCGCTGTAGCTGTAAATGCTTTTGTGTTGCTCCCTATCATAAACAGTGTATTCTCGTCTACCGCGTCATTAAGACCCATCTCCTTAATGCCATAGCCCTTCATCAGCACAACCTGGTTATCTTTTACAACACAAACTGCTAAACCCGGTATTCGCCAGCTGGTCATTGCACGGTTTATGTAAATATCAAGGCTGTCCCGAATAAACAAGCTTCTATCTGCGCGCTGGGCAAATACATTAATAGCAACGCACATACAGCCAATTAGCAATACAATTCTTCTCATGTAAAACCGGTTCTATATAGATTTATAATAGCGTAAACGTTCTTAGGTTTGCGATGGTTTAAATAACGCAATAAAATATTAATTTTAACGCCAAATTAAGCAATAGCTTATTTAACATTAACTGAATATTATTCTCATGAAATTTTTGATAAAATTTTTATCGCCGGTATTGGCGATGCTGTTTTTTATTAACACCTCAAACGCCCAGCGATATTGGGCCCCTGATGGTTATCAGTATTACACAACACAAAATGGCGAGATAGTTTCGCTCGATGCGCGAGACGCGGCAAAGAAAACCGTATTGGCAAGTGTTGCGCAGCTTACGCCGCAGGGCGGAAAGCCAATAAATGTGCGCCGCTTTACCATAACAGCTGACGGCCAAAAGATCCTGATAAACACCAATACAAAAAAGGTTTGGCGGCAGGATACCCGTGGCGATTACTGGTTGTTTGATGCGGCCACACAAACACTGAAACAGATTGGCAAGGATAAACCGGCCTCATCGCTAATGTTTGCGAAGCTATCTCCAGATGGCAGCAAAGTAGCCTATGTTAGTGGGAACAATATTTATATGGAGGATGTTGCGGGCGGAACAGCTAAAGCATTAACCACGGATGGAACAGACCGCCTGATAAACGGCACTTTTGATTGGGTATATGAGGAAGAGTTTGATTGCCGCGACGGTTTCCGCTGGTCGCCGGATAGCAAGACTATCGCCTATTGGCAGATAGATGCGCGAAAGATAAAAAACTACCTGATGTTGAACACTACCGACGCCACCTACCCATTTGTAGTGCCGGTTGAGTACCCCGTGGCCGGAGAAGACCCCAGCGCATGCAAGGTTGGTGTGGTTGATGTATCAACTGCCAAAACCACCTGGATGAATGTACCTGGAGATGCCATACAGCATTACATACCCCGCATGGAGTGGACCACCAACGCCAATGAACTTATCCTGTTACAGCTTAACCGTCCGCAAAACGAGGAGAATATCTTTATATGCAATGCCCAAACCGGGACAGCGCGTGTCATCTATCAGGAAAAAAGCAATGCCTGGGTTGATGTGCGCGGCAATGCAGTTGGCTGGGACTGGGTAAATCAAGGTAAAGCCTTTTTAATACTTAGCGAAAAAGACGGGTGGAAACATATTTACCGCGTGGGCATAGATGGTAAAGAAGCCCTTATTACACCCGGCGACTATGATGTTATAAGCATAAGCCTGATAGACGAAAAAGGAGGTTACGTTTACTTTATAGCTTCGCCGGATAATGCAACCCAACGGTATCTGCATCGTGTTAAAATTGGCGGTGGCAGGGCGGAGCGTCTTTCGCCGTATGCTTTGCCGGGTACGCATAGTTATGACATATCACCAAATGGCAAGGTGGCCATACACTCGTTTCAGAACAGCTATACGGCGGCGGCAAGCGACGTTATAAGTCTGCCTGATCATAAACATATAAGTGGGGCGCAGTTAAAGCTGAACATTACGGCTAAAAACAAGCCCGAATTCTTCAAGGTGAAAACTGTTGATGGCATTGAAATGGACGGATGGATGGTTAAGCCTACCAACTTTGATCCGACTAAGAAATACCCTGTTGTGTTCTTTGTTTACGGCGAACCTGCCACCCAAACCTCTGCCGATACCTATAATGCAGGCAAAAACTCAAGGTACGCCGGCAGCATGGCCGACGACGGCTATATTTATATGTCTGTTGATGGCCGTGGATCACCTGCCCCTAAGGGGGCCGCGTGGCGCCAGGCTATCTACAAAAACATAGGCCTTATCAACATACGCGACCAGGCGATGGCGGCTACCGAGATAATGAAATGGCCGTTTGTTGACCCCACCCGCATAGCCGTACACGGCTGGAGCGGAGGCGGATCAACTACGTTGAACTTAATGTTCCAGTATCCTGAGATATACAAAACAGGTATTGCGGTGGCTGCGGTAGATGATCAGCTTACTTATGACAACATTTACCAGGAGCGCTACATGGGCGTGCCTACAACAGACGAGGGCCGGTCGTATTTTATAAAGGGGTCGCCGGTTACGTATGCTAAGAATTTGAAGGGCGACCTGCTTTACATTCACGGCACCGGCGACGATAACGTGCATTACAAGAACGCCGAATTGCTTATTAATGAACTGGTGAAGTACGACAAGCCCTTTCAGCTGATGCTGTACCCTAACCGTACGCACTCCATATCAGAAGGCGAGGGTACAACCAAGCACCTGCAAACCATATTTACCAAGTTTTTGAAGGAGCATTGCCCGCCGGGGGGACGGTAATTTAAAGCGTGCGCTGTTGCAGAAATATATACAACACTTTGCAACACTTGCAACAGCATTTTTTTAAAGCGACTGATTATCAGGACATTAAAAGCATTAAATGTTTAAACATGCAACACTTTGCAACACACTTATAAGTCGGTAAATTTAGCTGTAGAATACTTCTATTTTATTGATTATCAGATAATTGCAAAATCTGATATTTGTCCTTTTTTTGGCGATGGGTTGCAACAGCAATCCACAATGTAAACTGCGGTTAAATTTAACCACAGAGTACGCAATTAACCGCAGAGAAAAACAGAGAAATCAATGCTACTGACAAAGTTGTGTCACCATTTGTGATTTTAAACGTGCGTATCTTGCATAAAACCTTAAAATATGGATCACAGATACGCCCCCCTTTACCCATCGCGCCCCGCAGAAATTGAACTGATACGCGATATGGCCCGCGGCGCTTTAACCGCCAAACAAAAGAAAAAACTAACAGAAGAAATCACACCAAAACCCGACAGCAAGGAAGCTTTTATCATCCGGCCGGCAGCAGAGTGGCTTACGCCAAAAGTAACCTATACAACGCCCGATAAACTTTTCGGCGATTTTTGGTACAGGGGAGAGCTTTGTATCCTTTTTGCCGATACCAATGTTGGCAAATCAATTCTGGCGGTGCAAATAGGTAACGCCCTGGCCAGCGGCGAACCTGTTGAGGCTTTGGGTGCACAACTACCGCCCGAGCCCGTGCTGTATTTTGACTTTGAACTGAGCGCGGCGCAGTTTGAAGGACGGTACACCAGTCACTCCAACGGGCGCTACGCGTTTAACAGCAATTTTTATCGGGTTATACTTAACCCCGACGCCGCAGGAACTGAGCGTTTTAAAAATTACGCCGAGTATATGAACAATGCGCTCGAAAACATTATCATCACCACCAAAGCGCGTACCCTTATTTTAGATAACATTACCTGCCTGCGCAGCGGCACCCAGGCTGCCGAAAGTGCCATAACCCTTATGCGTAACCTGCAAGCCATCAAAAACAGGTATCAGCTGTCTATTTTAGTGCTGGCCCACACACCCAAGCGCAACCCTGCCAGGCCCGTAACACGTAATGACCTGCAGGGCAGCAAAATGCTGCTCAACTTTGCAGATAGTGCATTTGCCATCGGCGAAAGCCAGACCACCACCGGGCTGCGTTATTTAAAACAGATAAAACAACGCAGCGGCACCGAATATTATGGCGCAGCTAACGTGTGCCTTTGTCGCATTATAAAACCGGGAAGTTTTTTAAAATTTGAGTTTACAGGTTATGACAGTGAGGCAACGCACCTGGCGCATTACACGCAACAGCAACGCCGCGACGTGGAAGAACGCATCATACTGCTGCACAAACAGGGGCAAAGTGTACGTGCCATATCCGCGCAAACAAATGTGTATTATACCAGCGTTCATAGGTTGATAAGGAAGTTTCAGAAGGAGGAGGCGGCGGATAGTTAAAAAAAGACCCGTATGGCCACTATATTCTGTTTACATACTTTAAAACCGCATTTTTAAAACTTACACCAATAGGTATGTTTTGATAAGTAGTTTCTACATTATTGCCATTTATCGCAATAATTGTATTAATGGCTACTATAAAAGATTTGTGTACCCGCAAAAATTTTTCCCCTGGCAGCATCGCTTCCAAAGCCTTCATTGTATAGGCTGCAATTATTACTTTTTCCGCCAAATGGATCTTAACATAATTTTGCATTCCTTCAATCAATAAAATATCTGCAAAACTAATTTTAACTAATTTATTTTCTGATTTAATAAAAATATGGCTTGCTTGCTGCGTTTGGGTGGCCGTTGTATTTGTTTGTACTCTGTTGGTTACTTTATCTAAAGCACTTAGTAAACGGGGTAACGCTATAGGTTTTAATAAGTAATCAACAACATTTAAATCGTACCCCTCCATAGCATATTTATTATATGCTGTTGTAAAGATCACCATCGGAGGATTTTTTAGTGACCGGAGAAAATCGGTACCCGACAAAAGCGGCATTTTAATATCTAAAAAAATCAGATCAATTCTTAAGGTTTGCAAGGCCTCGTACGCTTCAATTGCATTTGAACACTCTTTTGCCAGGCGATACTGATTTAAGGTAGCCATATACGCTTGCAAAAGTTTGCGAGCCTGGGGTTCGTCGTCTACTATCAGATAATTTAAAATTTGCATACTTCCAGCGTTACCTCATAAAATCTTTCGTTCTTAACGATATTTAAATTGTGTTTTTTTGGATAGAAATGGTCAAGCCGGGCACAAACATTTTTGATGCCTATGCCGTCCGGCGAAGATTTAGCGCCATAGGTGTTTTTCGTTTTTAAGATTATCTGCTTTGTATCATTAACTAATTTGATGTCAATAAATGTATCCTCAGGAAGTTGCGCTCCTCCGTGTTTAAAGGCATTTTCTATAAAAGGCATAAAAATAAAAGGAGGTACGTTATAAGCCGGATCAAGATCTGTTAAATTGATGTTAATTGCGGCACTCTCATCAAACCTTACGCGCTCAATAAATATATAATTGTTAAGTAGGGCAATCTCCTTTTCCATGCTGATGTATTTTTCTTCACAATCATACAAAGAGGTACGCATAAAATCTGCCAGGCGGTTTAACAATTCAACTGATTTGTTTTTATCGTTTTGTACTATGAATGATTGCAGATTATTTAGTGTGTTAAAGAAGAAATGCGGATTTAACTGCGCTCTTAATGTACTTAGCTGTAATTCGGTATTCTGTTTAGCTAACCACGCTTGTTTTTGGTTAAATTGATAAGCATACCTGACGAACTTGATGGCTAAGGGTATGTATATGATCTGGATAAGGCTTGGTATGCTACTAAATACCACCCGAGCCAACCCAAACGGAGTAAACTGGTTTTTATAAATCTGCTGCCAAAAATCATGGCCAACCACCCAAGTCTGTTTAAGATTATACCAATTGATTACCAGATTGATATGATAGTCTCTAATTATAACTGCCACTACGTAGTAAATAATAAACAGACCACATGAAGCAATCCATCTCTTCTTTTTTATTAGCGGCAGTATCAAATAAATTAATGGATAGTATAAGAAAAGAGCAAGCGCCGCCCCTACCAGCGTTACTGAATAATGTTGCTGCCAGTTAATTTTAATTACTACGCTTTCCTGTGTCCAAAAAAACAGCAGAAAAAACCAAAAGGCAACATGTAGCAAAACCCTGTATTGCCAATCTGTAAAAGACCTGTCCCATATTGTTTTTACCCAATTCATTGGCTCAAGCTACATTAATTTGTTTATGGCTGTATAATTTAACTGATGAACAACGAGTTTGAGATGATAAGTAAGGGTCTCTGGCTGACGAAACAAATTACATAATTAAAAAAAGGTTTTAACTATGCGGTATTACTGTTTGTCCTGCCTGTTAGTTCATCTGTCAAATATATTTCAACATCAAACCTCTCATCATTTTATTTACAAAAAATTAAAATCATGAAAAATATTCTCACCTCATTAGGTTTATATTTCTGTATCATATCGGCATCAGCCCAAGTCAGTACTATTAGTCCGCAAAAGCCATCTGTAGCGGATACAATAAAACTAAGTTATAATTATACACATAGTACAGCAGCATTAAATGATGGTGCAAAAGTGTACGCCCGCATAACAGTCAGCCTTGAAAATGGCTCTATTAACAAATTCCAAATTATAATGGTTAAAGAGGGTGACCACATGTTAAATCAGTTTACTTTACCGGCAAACGCGGCGTCATTTAAGGTTGAATTTTATACTTTGAACAAAGATGATTCTAAGGCGAATCATCAGTTGTTGGTTTATAACCATCAGCATACCAAACCGGTTAAAAGCGCTTATTTAGACGCGATGTTCAATGAAAAACCTGATTCGCTATTTAGTAAAGAGATTACCAATTACCCTAACAACTACCTTGCTTACGCAAAGTTTATGAATATTGTGGCAATGGTTAAAGATCAGCAAACTGCTAATGCACAAATTGTAAAGTTGATGCAAAAGCTAAATAACGTGAATCCGGACAATGATGATGCAGGTTTCCTTGCTGCATTTTGCGTGGGGAATGCTAAAACCGCGAATTTAAGTATTGCTAAAAAATACCTTTATCAGTTATTAGATCAATTTCCACAAACACAGCAAACCGCGTTTGCATTCAGCATCTATAATTATGAATATTATAAGTTAAGTCAAAAAGCCGTTGAAGACGATGTGCGTGCAAAAATCAGATCGGTTTTTATAAATTATCCAAATGCACCAATATCAGCAGATGCCAACGTCATCCAATTTTTAAAAAGCGACGAAACCATACCCTTAACAGCCTTTGAAAAAGTTTTAAAACCCTTGGCTGATGCCGATAAAATTCAATACTACGAATTGACCAATCTGCCCGAATTATATTTAGAACGGCGCACAAAGCTGGACTCGGCTGCGCAACTCTTGAATTTTGCTATACAACGTTTTCAAAATGGCACTATTAATCACCAATATAGATTAAATTATAGTCACTACCAGTTATATGCCCCGCTTATGTATATGGACCTGGCAAAGATTTGTTTATTAAAAAAAGACTATTCGGGTGCTATAACAAATGCATCTGCCGCAAATAATATTATAGCAGGCAGCAATAGCGAGGGGAATTTTTTACCGCTGTTGCTAGATATCCGTGCAAGTGCGTATACCATGAGCGGTAATCTGAATATGGCGATGGAAGATTACAAGCGCTTGTATAAAATGGGCCACAATGGCGCTATAGATTCTATGCGCGCCCTCTTCCCATTTTGTACTGTAAAACAGAAAACTTTTGATGAATTCACCGCATCATTAAAAAAGGCCGGTACCGATAAAATCACTGCGAGTTTGAATATGGCTCCGGATATTGTTTCTACAGATATGAAAGGCAATTTGGTACGTCTTTCGGATTTTAAAAATAAGATAATTGTTTTAAATGTATGGGGAATAGGTTGCAGCCCGTGTATTGCTGAAATGCCTCAACTAAATCAGCTTGTTAAACAATACATAAATAACCCGAATGTTGTGTTTTTAGCTATTACAGGAGATAAAACAGCAAATCTGGTTAAGTTCTTAAAAAATCACCCTTTTAATTATACCGTATTAAATAATGCCGGCAACCTTACTGAAAAGTTAAACACCAACAGCTTACCGGTACATATGGTAATTGGTAAGCAAGGCGAGATAATAAGCAGGTCTATAGGTGCACGAGAAGATATTAAAAGCTATTTAGTACAAATGATAAATAATAATCTGTAGACGCCTGAGCGTTGTTATCGTTAATGATAAGGCTGTTGTTTCTGAAGAATCGGCATACGGGCACGTTTTCATCCCACCGTTGCTATCCGCACAACAACTGTACGATTACGAACAGTCGCATCGCAACAATTCAAACATAACGAACTCATTTTTACTTGGTTCTGTCCCCGAAGGGTTTCTCATAGAGGACCCTGCGAGCCGTAATGCTTGTGCTACCGCAGGGTCCCTTTCAGGAGACGAATCGACAAAACAATGCATATTTGGCACCGGCTTGCAACACCCTTCCCTGCGCTCCGGTTGTTGGTCATAAGACCCAACAACGGCCAACGCGCGGAACAGAGCAAGGCACAAGTTTCCCTTGCTTCCCTACAAACTTGCGCCAGCAGGGGACAAAGAATTACCTGTTGTTTCAGCGGAAGAATTGATTGATATATCTGCTTATAAAATCATTGCGAATAGGTATCTTTATTTTAATGGTTAAACTCAAAATATGGATAAAATGCGGTGGTTTATTGCCGTTGTGCCTTGTTTTTATAACATTAAAGGCCCAACCATCTAAAATAGGCTTAACCGGCAAGCCCGATACGTCCTTTACCAATAACAGCGCCTTTAAGCAGGAGATAAAAAATCATCCTGAAATAAAATTAGCCGATTATAAATATCCTGATGTTACCGCCAATTACGGCATTACCTACACCAGCATTGGCAACCGTAAGCTTTTGATTGATGCTTTTGTACCTAAAAATAAGCCCGGACTTAAGCCTGCCATTATTATCGTATTCGGCGGAGGCTGGCGCAGCGGTAACCGCACACAGCATTGGCCGCTGGCTCAAAGCCTTAGCCATTTGGGTTATGTTTGCTTTACGCCCGAGTACAGGCTATCAACAGAAGCCTTATTCCCGGCGGCGGTTTATGACCTTAAGGCGGCTATACGCTGGGTAAAAGCCAACGCTGTCAAATACAATGTCGATCCCAATAAAATTGTGGTGTCAGGGTTTTCGGCAGGCGGTGAGTTGGCTGCCTTGCTGGCAACCACCGGCGATATGCCCTTATTTGAGGGTAATGCTTCCAACAATAACATCAGCACAAAAGTGAACGGCTTAATTGATATGGATGGCACTTTGTCGTTTGTTCATCCTGAAAGCGGCGAGGGGAACGATGTGCCTAAAACTTCGGCCGCTACCAACTGGTTTGGCTATTCAAAAGCCGACAAGCCCGAGCTGTGGTTGGCTGCATCGCCTTTAAGTTATGCCGATGGAAATAGTCCGCCATCGCTTTTCCTGAATAGCTCGGTGGCGCGTATGCATGCCGGCCGCGACGACTACATTAAGATCTTAAACAAGCATAACATTTATACCGAGGTGCACGAATTTGAAAAGTCGCCGCATACCTTCGTGCTGTTTTCGCCCTGGTTTGATCCGATGGTGAACTACATGGATAATTTTATAAAAAAGATTTTCGCTCAAAAATAATATGGCAGTAAGAAAAATATTGGGTTTGATGCTGCTCTGTCTTTTGTTAAGGCATTCAGGAGTGGCGCAAACGGCTAACCCGCAAAATTATCAGTACGTGTTTACGGTAGCCAAGGATAGCAGCGGGCAGTACACCTATATACAGGATGCTATCAACGCCATGCGGGTGTATCCGCTGGCGCGTATTGTTTTATACATCAAAAACGGCGTTTACAACGAGAAAATTGAACTGCCCGAAACCAATGTTGATGTATCATTTATAGGCGAAAGCGTTGAAAAGACCATCATTGTTTTTAATGATTACTCCGGTCGTGGCAAGCTTAATACCTTTACCTCCTACACCGCCAAAATATCCGGCAATCGCTTTGTTGCTGAAAACATCACGTTCTCTAATAACGCCGGACGCGTCGGCCAGGCGGTGGCGCTATATGTTAACGCCGATAAAGCGGTATTTAAAAATTGCCGTTTCCTGGGCGATCAGGATACCATTTTTGCAGGCGGAGAAGATGCAAGGCAGTATTTTAAGGATTGCTACATTGAGGGCACTACCGATTTTATATTCGGCCCGGCAACGGCGCTATTTGAAAATTGCACCATCCACGCAAAAACCGACTCGTACATAACCGCTGCCAGTACCACGCCGGGAAAAAAGTTCGGCCTGGTTTTTTTGAACTGCAATATTACGGTCGATCCATCAGTAAAAAAACTCTACCTGGGCAGGCCCTGGCGTTCCAATGCTAAAACGGCATTTATTGGCTGCGCCATGCCTGCGCCGGTTGTTGCCGCCGGGTGGGATAATTGGGGGAATATTGCGAACGAAACTACCGTGCTTTACGCGGAGTATAAGAATAGTGGGCCTGGTGCCGCTACCGCCGATCGGGCCAAATGGAGTAAGCAGTTAACGGAGACGGAAGCGAGGTTATATACGGCCGAGAATATTTTTGGTATTAGCAAAATGGAAGATAATTGGGTGAAAAATGTGCCGGTAGAGGCGTTTAAATGGCCGGGGAAGAATTAGTTGTTCAGCGGTAAAGTTTATCAACTTTCAGCGCGATGTGGAAATATTACGCTAACCTGGTTTGTCCTATTGTCTATAATCTGATATTTGACTTCGGCGTTGTGATAGTCTATTATTCGCTTTACAATACCCAGGCCAATGCCGCTGCCTTCAATGCTGTTACTGTTACTGCCGCGATAAAAAGCTGTAAACAATGAATTGGTATCGGCTACGTCAGGGGTTTCGCCAATGTTGGTAATATATACTATTACCTTGCCTTCTTCCTGGCTGATCAGGCATTCAGGCTGACGATTGTCTGAATACAGATAGGCATTCTTAAACAGGTTAAGAAAAACTATTTTTAACAGGGTTTCATCGCCGGTTATTTCCAGGTCAGTTTCTTTAACAGTATTGTTTTCAATTTCAAACTTCAATTTAAAATCCGGGTATATTTTTGCCAACTGTGCCGTGCTTGTATAAACAATTTCATCCAGCCGTATTTTTTGAAACGACAGACGATGTTCGCGGCTGTTAATATCGGCCAATGCCACTAACGAGCTAACAACGTCAGAAAGTTGAAAGGTGTCCTGAAATATACTTTCTAAATTAACACGAACTGCCTCATCCAATCCATCTCTAAGCGACAAATTTTCTAACTGCGCCGCTATGCGGGCAATAGGCGTGCGTAATTCGTGCGACGCATTGCTGGTAAATTCGCGTTGGCGGTCATAAGCATTGTTTATGCGGTCCATCATCTGGTTAAAAGAGTTTGCCAGCGCATTTATTTCGTCTTCGCGCTCCTCTTTATGCAGGCGAATTTTCAAATTACTATCGTTTATCTCCTGTATTTTTCGCCGGAAATTATCCAGCGGTTCAAGTGCCTTTTTACCTAAGTCAAATGATAGCAACCAAACTATCGCTGTGCCGGTCACAAATGCGCAGAATAATATAATTTTTATATCCCAGAGGCCATTGTTGTAGTAAGTATCATCTGCAGATATCAAAACATAATATCCGTTGTCCTCCACTATATCATATATCCCCAAAACAACATATGAGTCGTTTTTCTTTAAAACACTTTTTTCTTTTTTTACCCTATCAAATTCAATATCTGTCCATTTTATACCGGGTTTATTAGCGCTACTGTAAATTAGCTTCCGGGCCTCATTATATATCTGCGTTTTTTCATTAAACAGCTTGTTTACGGTATTACTGTCAATGATCTTCTGCATTGCATAATCAACCTCTTTTACCTGGATAAGAAGCTTAGCGGTTGTCTGCGCTTTTTCTGTAAGTACTCCAATAAATTCATTTTCTCTTAAATTGGCAAAAAGGTAGTACACCGTTAGCATAACTATTGCTAACACTGCCGAGAATAAACAACTGAATATAAAAGAAAACCGCTGCTTTAAATTCATTTAAGGTAATAGCCAAATCCGGCGCGTGTGTGTAGCAATGTTCTGCTATGGCCTTTATCTATTTTATTTCGAAGATAATTAATGTAAACTTCAATAGTATTGGTATTTGTTTCAAAATTAATACCCCATACTTTAGCGGCGATGGCTTGTTTAGAAACGGGCCTTCCCTCTTCCATGGCCAGCAATTCAATTAATTTATATTCTTTAGGCGTAAGCTGTATCAGTTTATCTGCCCTGGTTACCCTCATTTCGCCCGGATAGATGATCAGGTCGTCAATAACAATATTCTGCTTTTCGCTATCGGCTTGCGCATAGCTTCTTCTTAACAGCGCCTTAATACGGGCAGAGAGTTCGTCTAAATGAAAGGGCTTTACCAGGTAATCGTCTGCGCCGACATCAAAAGCAACAATTTTACTTTTTACATCGCTGTAGGCCGTTAAAATAAGTATCGGTTTTGATTTGTCCTCTGCACGTATCTTTTTGCACACCTCAATACCGTTTAATAACGGAACATTCACATCCAATACATACAGATCATATTTTTCCATCTGCAGCTGTTTAAAAAACAATCCCCCGTCATGAACCACATCACAAAAAAGCATTTGGCTGTTTAAAAAAACTTTTGTTTCATTAGCCATTTTATAATCGTCTTCAAGCAGCAAAATTTTATACATAATTTTAAAATTACAACCTGTTAAGCTATATTTAGGGAATTTAAAAAATAAAGCCTCTGCTATTAACAGAGGCTAATTGAGGAAGCTAAAAATCGTACCAAGAAAAAAAGCACCTCAAATATTATAACTTACGATTGTATGCGCGGTAAATTTTAAGTAAGATTCAATGTCAGTGCTTTTTCAGCATTTTCTTCCGTTTCAGCCGCAGCTTGTTTCAGATTCATGTTAACACTGATGGCAACAAAATAGCATAGGCTAAACACAAGCGACAGCACCACACTTAGCAGGATGGAAACCTTTGCAATATCCTGAAATGCCTGTTGTTTAAATGCAAGCATTGTGGTAAATATTGACATGGTAAAGCCAATACCTGCTAATGCGCCCATGCCAAAAAGCTGCTTCCATTCTACATTTCGCGGCAGGCTTGCAATGTTCAATGCTACCAATATCCTGCTGAATAAAAATATACCTAAAGGTTTTCCTATCACCAGTCCCACCATAATGCCCAAACTTACGGTGCCGCCAAGCGATCCCATTACATCAGTTGGTAAAATAAGCGCAGTATTGGCTAAGGCGAATAATGGTAATATTAAAAAGTTAACGTACTTATGTATTTTCACCTCAAATTTAGGCAGCATATGAATAGGCATTGCAAATGCTACCAAAACCCCGGTTATGCTGGCTTCCACACCCGAATTGTACAATGCGAACCAAAGTACAGCTGCCATGAATATCCAGACCTTTGTTGATTCCATTTTATAACGGTTGAATAATAATAATGCTGCATAGCACAAAGCCGCAAGCCCTAAAAACAACCAGTTGATATGCCCACCGTAAAACAGCGCTATAACAACTATTGCACCCAGATCATCAATAATGGCCAGCGCCATTAACAATATTTTTAATCCAACAGGTACTCTATTTCCTAAAATTGATGCTATGCCCACAGAAAACGCAATATCAGTAGCTGTGGGAATGCCCCATCCATTTGCAAACTGCGTATGAATATTAAAAAGCAGGTAAATTAAAGCCGGCACTACCATGCCGCCTAATGCCGCGCCAAATGGCAAAACGGCTTTTTTAAATGATGATAACTCCCCGTTAACCAGCTCTCTTTTGATTTCTGTTCCGGCCATCATAAAAAAGAAAGCCATCAGGAAATTATTAAGCCAACTGATAAATGTATCCGGAACGTGCGCTGAAGGAGAGAACAGCCTGAATTCCCAAATGCTTTTATAAAAAGACGCCGAAACATGAAAATTGGTTAAAAAAATTGACAGCGCCGTACATGCAATAAGCATAGCGCCTGTAAAACGGCTGTCGTTAATTAAAATACGAAGCGGGTTTATCGCCTTTTTTATGATCTTTTCCATATCCCCTCCTGTTTTTTTGGTAGTTGTATTAAGTAAAATATATGACCAGCCACAAATCGCGGCTGGTCATTTTTAATTGATAATTTTTAATCCACATAGCCCATTACACCCATTTCAGGCATATCCAAACCGGCAACCTCGTCGGCAGCAGGGACACGTATCGGTGTAATTTTATTAGATATTTTAAAGAACGCGTACATTACAATAAACACAAATACAAAGCATACTAACACGCCAAGGCATTGCGCGCCTAACTGACTCGCGTCGCCATAAAAAGCGCCTTTTACGGTACCTGCTACACCATTCCAGCCATCGCCGTATGATCCATCGGCAAACAAGCCAAGTGAAATAACGCCCCATGCACCATTAACGCCGTGTACAGCAAATGCGCCTACCGGATCGTCGATTCGGAACACATAGTCCATTAAGTAGATGGTTAACACTACCAAACCACCGGCAATAGCACCAATAATTACAGACGATATTGAATTTACAAAAGCACAGGGAGCAGTAATTGCAACAAGGCCCGCCAGCATACCATTAGCCAGCATACCGGGATCGGGTTTTTTCTTCTGCATATAAAGAATAGCTAATACTGAAAGTGTGCCTGCTGTGCCGGCCATCATGGTATTTACGGCCACAATAGATATGCGGAAGTCGCCGCCGGCAAGTGTTGAACCCGGGTTGAAACCGAACCAGCCTAAAGCAAGGATGAAAGTACCCAACAGCGCCATAGGGATGTTATGACCGGGAATAGTATTTGGAGTACCGTCTGCATTGAATTTACCAATACGCGGACCAATAATAATGGCGCCGGCCAATGCGGCAACACCGCCAACCATGTGCACTACTGATGAACCTGCAAAGTCGACAACGCCGTGGCCGAACCCAAAGTTAGCACCCAGTTGCGAAAGCCAGCCGCCACCCCATACCCAGTTACCATATAAAGGGTATACGAACATCGAAATGAACAAGCCGAAAATAAGGAATGACTTGAATGACCAACGTTCTGCCATAGAGCCGGTAGGGATAGTCGCGGTAGTATCCATGAAAACCATCTGGAACAAGAACAAAGTGAAAACACCCACATCATATACCTTGCTGTTAAGGAAGAAACCAACGGAGCCCGCCAATCCAAAATCATGACCGAACATATGTACAACATACTCGTGGCTAACTACACCAGGGGCACCGCCCAATGTTGCGGCATTTAAAGCCCCGCCAAACATAAATGCGAAACCGCAAACCCAAAAGCCGAACATACCTAACGCATAAACCAAAAAGTTCATACCCATGGTGTGAGCAACGTTTTTCTTTTGGGTGAAGCCCGTTTCAACCAATGCAAAACCAGCCTGCATAAACATAACCAGGAAACCGGCAAGTAGTGTCCACATTATGTTTATGGCGATTTTATTATGGCCAACTGCATCGCCTATTTCTGATACAGTGGGTTCGCCTGCTTTGGCTGCAGTAACATCGCTGATAGTTCCTGTTTTTGCACCGGTAGCATCCTGAGCAAATGAGCGAACAGGCTCAAATAACACGAAAGCCACGAGCAAAAGCATGCCTACGACCAAATAGGCCGGGATTTTTTTGTGTAGAATTTTAATCTTCATAATTGTTCGATAAGTTAAAGTGAAAAGAGTGCATTATTTTAAACGTTTTCTTGAATTTGAGCTAAATTAACTCTTAACAGAAGACGAAACCTTAAGAAAACCTTAGAATTTAAAAAACAGGACGTTTTTTTCTATATTATTTATAAAATTTCGAATCGAAAGTAATTTTTAAACAAAAAATTTAGAAAAATAGATCAATTAAATTGCCATTTTACATTTTATATACGCTTTTGATTTACGTATGCTTAACATTTCTTACATTTTTAGGAAAAAAGAATATAATACATGCATAAAATTGTATTACTACCTGTAAATATTGGTTGAAATCAAAAAAAATGGCTATAGATATGAATGCTATAAAGAAATTCGGTCGCAAAAAACGAAAATACCAAGCTTTGCATTCGGGTTTATCGCCCAATTGCGGATGAAAAGGGAATTTTGCCTGTTATATTATTAAGCTGAAAGCCTGAGTGCTTTTGGACGAAGTTTGTAAACTTCAACAGTATCCGAGCGCTAAGCTCTTACAACTTTTACTCGCCAACTCAATCCGGCTGATACTCCAATATGTCTCCCGGCTGGCAATTTAGCACCTCGCAGATAGCTTCTAAGGTACTGAAGCGTATAGCCCTGGCTTTACCCTGTTTAAAATAGATAAGTTGGAAAGCGTGAGCCCACGCGGTCACACAGGGTATTGAGTGACATCTTCCGTTTGGTCATCATTACTTCAAGATTACGATAATTGCCACCGTTAAATTGTTAATTTTTCTTCTTCCTCAAGGTCTGCACCCCGTTTAAAAAGCGCTTCCAAAACAAGCATAATCAATCCGGCCCACAATATAACTATGTCGCTGAAGTACGCTAGTTTTACATGTTGAAAATTGACTGATGATAGCACAATTTTCTCTACCAAAAAAACAAATATCACCTTGCCTACAAAATAGGTGATCAACAAAAATCCAATAATTCTTACCCGGTAAAAATTCAATCTGTCAAAAGGCTCATTACGCTGTAAGCTTTTCAAAATTTTTCTGACCTGATAAATTGCTATCACTGCTCCGGCAAACGCAGCTGCGAAGCACAACATCGCCATAGTTTTGTTTTGCCAGCTGGGGTCAAAACTAATATTAATTCTTCCGTTGGTAGTAGTAATAACCTTATTAAGGTTGTCTTCTTCAGCTCCCATAACTTTCACGCCACTTGATCGAAAAGCGACAGGTACCGCTAGCCTGAAAACACTGGTATTGTTGGCAAATTTAACTGCTAACCAAAGTAAAATGGGTGTTAACAACAATAGTCCCCACCAACACCACAGGGTTATACGGCTCAATATATGTAAGGCTGATGATCGTAAATTATTCATGATTGTTTAGATTATAAACAATCATAATAAATATTTATCGATAAACAATAAACATTTATTAAAAATGTTACGCCCCACTCGCAATAACAATGGGACATAAAAAACAAAACCCCGCCGCTTGCGCTTCGGGGCCTTCATTGGTTGGTTTATATTTGGTTTAGAATTGTACGTCTTCGGGTGCGGCGGTGCCGTCAAAAGTTGCCTGGCCGTCGGGCAGTTTGTTGCCGTATCGCGGGTGGCCATCGCTTTCAAAATCAGTTTTTCTGCCTAAAAGCGTAAAGTTCTCAGCAACCACTTCGGTAGTGTACTTTTTTACGCCTTCTTTGTCTTCAAAATAACGTGTCCGCAGTTTGCCTTCAATATAAACCAGCTTACCTTTTTGCAAATATTTAGCGGCTACATCGGCCAAACTGCGCCACAAAACTATGTTGTGCCATTCGGTTTGCTCAACCTTTTTCCCATCTTTATTATATGTTTCTGAGGTGGCTAATGGGAAACTTGCCACTGAAACTCCACCTTCTAAATATCTTATTTCGGGATCTTTGCCTAAGTGACCCACTAGTATTACTTTGTTAATTCCAGACATGCGATAAAAGTAAATATTTATTTCTAATTTAAAAAATTATCTAAAAATATAAAAATCACTTTAGGCAGTGCCATCCTTTTTAAATTTTCTACTTCTATGAAATCCCAATTTTTAGCCATTACAAGGGGTTTTTGCTCCAAAACAATAAACCGCGCATATAAATGCTGATGGGTTAAAATGTGTTTTACTATCGGGAATATTTTCTTAATTCTTAAATCGGTGCCGAAAAACTTTACCGTTTCGGGCAGGATTGCCAATTCTTCTATGGTAGTTTGATGGTTCGCTTCTATCATTGGCAGATCAAACATATTGGCCCATATATCGCCCTCGCCGCGTTTATTTATTAATATCTTGTTGTTGTCCTCTATCAAAAAATAATTAAAATGTCGTTCCTTAATTTTTACTTTTTTTGATTTGACCGGCAGCGCGGTTGTTGCGTTATGCAAAAAAGCGTAGCAACCCAATTTGATAGGGCAGGTACCGCAAGCCGGATTTTTGGGCTTGCAAACCAATGCGCCCAACTCCATCATGGCCTGGTTATGCACGGCGGGGTTTTCCCTGTTAAGAAAATCATCAGCAGCTTCACGAAAGATCTTCTTTCCGGTTGTGCTGTCAACAGGCTCACTTATCCCCAGGTAGCGCGACAGAACCCTGTACACATTACCATCAAGTACCGCTTTTGCCTCGTTAGCAGAAAATGACGCGATAGCGGCGGCAGTATACTCGCCTATACCCTTTAATTTAATAAGCTGATGATAAGCGGTGGGGAATATTCCGCCATACTCCTCCTGCACCTGCTTGGCAGTTTTAAGCATATTGCGTCCGCGAGAGTAATACCCCAGTCCCTGCCAGAGTTTCAAAATGTCGCCTTCAGGCGCGGCGGCAAAATCTGCTACGGTAGGGTACCTCTCTAAAAAGCGCTGAAAGTAAGGCAAGCCCTGTTCAACGCGGGTTTGCTGTAAAATAATTTCAGACAGCCATATGGTATAAGCATCGGTTGTATGGCGCCAGGGCAGATCGCGCTTGCGTTCCTGGTACCAGTTTATCAGCTCTTCAGTAACGTGCATGACCCGCAAAAGTATAAGTTATACCGCTAATTGTGTGGCATTTGTAATATAAATAGGTGTATTGGATACCCCGGCAAAAAAAAACCGTTAATTATTTCAAACTTTGCCAATAAAGAGATACTTTTGCAACCCCAAATCAGTTAAGTAATAATATATTAAAAGAAAATAAAAACATGACTAAAGCAGAAATTATAACCGAGATCTCTTCTAAAACAGGTATAGAAAAAGTTGACGTTCAGGAAACAGTTGAGGCGTTTTTTAAAGTTGTAAAAAACTCAATGGTTGGCGGCGAAAACGTATATGTTAGAGGCTTCGGCAGTTTTGTTATTAAAAAGAGAGCAAAGAAAACAGCGCGTAACATTTCAAAAAATACCGCCATTATTATTCCGGAGCACTTTGTGCCAAGCTTTAAGCCGGCTAAAACTTTTGTTGAGAAAGTAAAAACAGGCAACAAAGCGTCTAAATAAGCAATTAATTTAAAAGGTCATGAAAATCAAACAAATAGCATTCGCAGTAGCCATTATGGCTGTCATGGGCTATTTGTATGTTCAACCCTTAAAGGCTTTAACCAAGGCCGACAGCAGCCATGATACCCCTCAAAATGCCAATGCAGGTGTTGCCCCGGCAGCAAATGTTACGGTTGAGAGTGTTTCTACCACTGCAAAAGCTGCCATAGGCGAAGGCTTGTCGGTAAAGATCAATGATCTGGAAGCGAAGCTTCAAAAAGCATCCTCTGATGCTGAAAAAACAGATCTTGAAAAACAACTGGCAAAGAGCTGGGATGATGTGAATCAGCCTGCGCCCGCCGCCTTTTATTACCTGGCCGCTGCGCGTAAAGAAAATTCTTTCAACCAATGGATCAACGCGGGTATCAGGTTTAACGAGGCTTACAAACTGTCTTCGGACACTACGGCCGCGCCTGCGTTTGTAAGTAACGCGGTTGAAGCTTTTCAAAACGCTACCAAAATTAACCCATCCAGCCTTGATGCAAAAACAGGTTTGGGTGTGGCTTATGTAAACGGTGGCGCCTCACCTATGCAGGGTATAGCTTTACTGCGCGAGGTGGTTGATAAAGATCCTAACAATGTGGCAGCTAACCTTAATTTGGGTTTGTTCTCCATGAAATCGGGCCAGTATGATAAAGCCGTTGCACGTTTTAAAACGCTGATAGCTATTAAGCCTGATTTTGAAGCTTATTTTTATTTAGCCGAAAGCTACAAGCAGATAGGCAAAAAACAGGAAGCCATTGCGGCTTACCAAAAATGCAAGGAATTAATGCCTGATCCGGCTTTTGCCCAGCGCATTGACCAGTATATAAAGGAATTACAAAATTAAGTTAAACACATTTAAAAAATTATTATTATGCCAAGCGGTAAAAAACGTAAAAGACATAAAATGGCTACGCACAAACGCAAAAAGCGTTTAAGAAAAAACAGGCACAAAAAGAAATAAGATAAGGGGCTTTTAAGCCCCCTATTTTGTTTGCTTTTATAGCAAAGCAGATACGCATTTATTGTTTTTTACCCTCAAATTAATATGTCTTTGAGCACGCTCAAAAATGGCATTAAGAAATGGAGTAGCAGTTGATAAAAGAATTAATTATCGATTCATCCCCCAACGGGGCTACCATTGCATTATTACAGGATAAACAACTCGTAGAGCTTCATAAAGAACAAATAAGCAACAATTATACTGTTGGCGATATTTACCTCGGGCGCATTAAAAAGCTAATGCCCGGGTTAAATGCCGCTTTTGTTGATGTTGGCTACGAGAAAGATGCCTTCTTGCATTATCTTGACCTTGGTCCGCAGGTGCAGAGCCTGCTAAAACTGACCAAGCAGGTACGTGGCGGTAGCTACAAGTCTAAATTGTTAGATGGTTTAAAGCTTGATGACGATATAAGTAAGGGAGGAAAGATCTCTGAAGTATTGGTAAAAAATCAGCTTGTTCCGGTGCAAATTGCAAAGGAACCTATATCTACCAAGGGGCCGCGTTTAAGCTCCGACTTGTCCATCGCCGGCCGTTATGTAGTACTGGTGCCTTTTTCTGATGTGATATCCATATCAAAAAAGATAAAGAGCAACACCGAACGCACACGCCTGCGAAAGATAATTGAAAGCATTAAGCCCAAAAACTTTGGGGTTATTATCCGTACCGTTTCCGAAGGAAAAGGTGTAACCGAGATGCAAAAGGACCTGCTTGATCTGATATCAAAGTGGGAAGCTTTCGTTACGCGCCTGCCAGTGGTAGAGCCGGGGAAGAAGGTATTGGGCGAAATTGGCCGTACCTCAACAATTTTAAGGGATATATTAAATCCCGATTTTCAGAATGTTTATTTAAACGACCCGGGTTTGTTTGAAGAGGTAAAGTCGTATATACACGACATCTCTCCGGATATGGAAAGTATCGTTAAGCTGCATAAGCACAAAGAACCGATATTTGAACATTACGGCATTGACAAGCAAATAAAAGGCGCGTTTGGTAAAACGGTTAACCTGGCAGGCGGCGCCTACCTGGTTATTGAACATACCGAAGCGCTGCACGTTATTGATGTAAATAGCGGCAACCGCACAGCAAGCAAAGAAAACCAGGAAGAGAACGCCTTCCAGGTAAATAAAGAAGCTGCTAAAGAAATTGCAAGGCAACTGCGCCTGCGCGATATGGGTGGCATTGTGGTGATCGATTTTATTGATATGCACAAGCCTACCAACCGCAAGGAGTTGTTTGACTACCTGCGCGCAGAAATGGCGCACGACAGGGCTAAACATACCATCTTGCCGCCGAGCAAGTTTGGGCTGGTACAAATTACCCGCCAGCGCGTAAGGCCCGAAATGAATATTGTTACCAGCGAACTTTGCCCCGCATGCCACGGCACCGGCACCATAAGGCCAACCGTGTTGCTGATTGACGATATTGAGAATAACTTTAATTATATACTGCTTGAACAAAACGAGCGCGGCATTACCCTTTGCGTGCACCCGTATGTTGAAGCATTCATAAAAAAGGGACTTTATAACGTACAGATGAAATGGTTCTTTAAATATAACCAGTGGATAAAGGTTAAAAGCAACCCATCTTACCAGATAACCGAGTTTCACTTTTTCTCTTCAAAAGACGAAGAGATTAAACTGTAGATTTTTTAATGTGCAAATATGCGGATGTGCAGATGTTTTAATTAGCGTCTGCACATTTTGTTTTTAGGGCGGTGTAGATGTGCAGATATTTTGATTAGCGCATTTTTATTTTACGTTACTCCAAATAACTTCCTTGTCAAGAACAGTAAAACGTTTAAATCCGTCATATATAGAGGGGTTAGTAGGATTCGCCTCAAGCGTGAATCGTACTTCATTGCAATCAATTTTAATTTCTATTGCAGCCAATAAATACATTTTTCTAATGTCTTCTAAAGACAGTTCGTCATGCGCTGCTTTTAAGTGATTATATAAAAGCTCTTTATATCCGTTGACGTTATCAACGATCTCTTCAAGACGTATTATTTGCTGAGTGGTTGGTGGTTTTTTACTATGCGTATCTATACTAAACTCAACTTTGTTCATTGCAACAATGCTGTCAGAGATGGCAAACCAATACTCCCTTTCCCTTTCACAATAGTAATGGAACGTTCCTACATGGGAAATTGTAATATTGCCAGTGTGTTTGGTTTCCCGGTATGCCTCCGGCACCCACTCCGGTTTTATTTGATATCCTTCTTTCATAGCTATCAATCTTAGGCATAAATATACTACATCGATGTAGTTTTTATCGCTGCATCTGGTAAACCTTACCAAAAAAATAGTATCATTGAATATCCAATAACAACCACTCTATTATGAAACCTAACGTTACGCTACTTATAACGCTTTGCTTTATTTTTTTTAATTTAAATACCAATGCCCAAACCGCCCGGAATGAATCGCTATTCGATGACAACTGGAGATTTTATAAAGGAGATGTAGCAGGCGCTGAAGCCACTGGCTTTAACGACAAAGCATGGAGAAATATTGACCTGCCGCATGATTGGAGCATTGAAAACCTACCCAACCAAAAGCCCGGCGAAGTAGTGGGACCATTTTCTAAAAGTAGTCCCGGCACTACGGCTACAGGCTATACGCTGGGCGGCACCGCCTGGTACCGAAAAACATTTACCCTAAAAGCCGGCGAGTCGTATACACAAACCATCATCAATTTTGACGGCGTGTACATGAACAGCGAAGTATATGTAAACGGAAAATTGTTAGCCAAACATCCGTACGGCTATACACCCTTTGATGTTGACATCAGTTCGGCACTAAAACCGGCCGGGCAACCCAATATAATAGCAGTTAAAGTACCCAATGAAGGAAAAAATTCCCGCTGGTACAGTGGTTCCGGAATTTACCGGCATGTTTATCTCATCAGAAAACAACCTGTCCGCATAGCGCAAAACGGAGTTTGGTTAAATACAGAGAGCCTATCAGCCAACAGCGCTAAGATCAAAATTTCAGCGATAGTTGAGAATGCAACTAAAACGTCTGCCAACTTGCAATTATTGATCAAATTGATCGGCCCGGATGGCAAAATTGCTCAAACCGCAAATGTTTCCTTAGGCAAGGTATCATCAACCGCAAAACAAATAGATCGATATTTAACAGTAAACCGGCCAAAAGCATGGTCGGTTGAGAAGCCTGATCTTTACACCGCGCAGGTAGAAGTTATTAGTAACGGCAAGGTGGTGGATAAAACTAAAACTGCTTTCGGCATCCGTACCATCCATTTTGACGCCACTACAGGCTTTACATTAAACGGCAAAAGGGTGTTATTAAAAGGTGGTTGTCTGCATCATGACAATGGTTTTTTGGGCGCTGCTACCATTGACCGTGCCGAGGAGCGGCGTGTTGAGCTGATGAGGGCAAATGGTTTTAACGCTATCCGAACCGCCCACAACCCGCCATCAAAGCAGTTTTTAGACGCGTGTGATCGCAACGGTATATTGGTTATAGATGAAGCTTTTGATATGTGGGAGCGACCTAAAAATCCGCAGGATTACCACTTGTATTTTAAAGAGTGGTGGCAAAAAGATCTTGAAGCCTTGATCCACCGCGACAGGAACCATCCCTCGGTGATATTCTGGAGCATAGGTAATGAAATTAACGAACGTGTGGATTCTTTGGGGCTTGCCATCGAAAAAGAACTGGTTGCAGAAGTTAAACGTTTGGACAGTACCCGGCCGGTTACCGAGTCTATTTGTAGCTTTTATGATCATCCGGGGTACAAATGGGAATCGACCATACCGGCTTTTGCCATGCTTGACGTAGGTAGCTATAACTATATGCGCTCAGAATACGAATCGGACCATAAAAAGCACCCTGACAGGATAATGATGGGCACGGAGTCGTATGCCAAGGAGGCCTTCGATTACTGGCAGCTTGTTAAAAAGAACGCCTATGTTATTGGAGACTTTGTTTGGACGGCAATGGATTATATTGGTGAAACCGGATTGGGCAATGCCAGGTTAAACGACGAACCTGCAAGAGGAGGTATACTTAAACCGTTCCCCTGGTTTAATGGCTTCTGCGGAGACATTGATATTATTGGGTCAAAAAAACCACAGATGCTTTACCGGGATGTAATATGGGAGAATAGCATGCTGGAAATGGCAGTTCATGCACCTATCCCCGAAGGAAAAAGGGAGATTGTAAGTCAATGGGGATGGCCCAACGAATGGCAAAGCTGGAACTGGGCAGGTAATGAAGGTACCATGATGGACGTTAGGGTGTTTTCTAATTATCCGCTCATACGTTTAGAACTAAACGGAAAAGTAATAGGCGAGCAGAAAGTCGGAGATGATACCAAGTTGATAGCGACATTTAAAATCCCATATCAGCCAGGTATACTCAAGGCGATAGCCATTAAAGATGGAAAGGTAATGGAATCAAAACAGCTAACCACTACAGGCGCGCCGGCTAAGATCAAACTTATTGCCGATAGAAAAAGCATTAAAGCTAACCGTAATGATCTGTCGTACGTTAAGATAGCTATTACAGATGCACAGGGGAATACTATACCTGATGCTGCCATCCCGGTAACACTAAGCGTTTCGGGCGATGGAGAAATAGCAGGCTCGGGCAGCGCATCCCCTAACGATATGGAGAGCGTAAACAGCCCCGTTTGCAAAACCTACCGTGGCGAGGCACTGGCTATTTTACGACCACTGAAAAATGGTAAAAAAGGAACTATTAAATTAAAAGTTGATGCAGCGGGATTGAGCACCGGGGAAGTAGTGATTGAGTTAAAATAACAATAGGAAAAAAGCCTGGTGGAAAATTAGATGGATATCTTGCTATAGCTTAGTATGAATGGTTAAGTATAACCCGTGTCTGTGGCTAGCGGCCAACCGGAAAAGAAAACCAAAACGTGCTACCCACATTAAGCTCGCTTTCCGCCCATATTTTGCCATTGTGCCTGTTAATGATCTCACTACACAAGTAGAGGCCGATACCCAAACCGGAAACCCCGGAACTGCCTTCGTCGACGCGGTAATACCTTGAAAAAATATGTGGAAGCTTTTCGGAAGCGATCCCCATTCCGAAATCTTTGATGCCAACCCTCACTTCACACGCGTCGCAGGTTAAATACACTTCAACCTGTGTCTTGCCAGGAGAATACCGTATCGCGTTGGTCAGCAGATTAATCACTACCTGTTCAATCCGATGGGGGTCTCCTTTTACAATGCAGTCTGAAACAGAAGAATCCAACGTTATTGTATGCCTGCTATTGGCATGAGCGATCAATTCTATCGCGCTTTCTACCACCGTGCGAATGTTAAAATCCTCTTGGGCGAAATACAATTTACCCGCCTCTATTTTAGAAACGTCCAACAGGTCGTTTACAAGTGAAGTCAGCTTGCTAACCTGCAGCTGCGTTTTTTGCAGGAACATCTTGTGCTTTTCGTCAGTGACCCTTTGTGCCAGAATTTGCAGATAGCCCGTAATGCTGGTCAGAGGCGTTTTTAGCTCGTGGCTTGCAAGTCCAATAAACTCGTCTTTCTTTGTATTTAGTTCTTTTAGTTGCACATACAGGCGCTCGGTTTGTTGCTGCGCGGCCTGTTCGGCGCTAATGTCGCGCGCTATTTTGGAGGCACCAATGATCTTTCCGTCAGCGTCAATAACGGGCGATACGGAAAGGGAAATAGGTACTAATTCGCCGTTTTTTGCACGGCGAAGGGTTTGAAAATGATCTACCTTTTTTCCTTGCCGCACCTCTCCGATAATAAATTTCTCCTCATCCAAACGGTCAGGCGGAATAATGAGCGAAATGTGCTTACCAATAGCTTCAGCCTCGGTATAGCCAAACATCTTAACAGCGGCCTTGTTCCAACTGGTGATAATGCCATCCAGTGTTTTGCTGACTATGGTGTCATCAGAAGTGTCAACTATGGCTGCAAGGACGCTTTGCTTTTCAGCGGCTGTTTTGTGTACGGAAATATCCCTTGCGATCTTGGATGCACCAATAATTTCGCCCTGACTGTTTCGTATAGGCGATACTGTAAGTGAAATAGGAATTAACCTGCCGTCTTTAGCGCGTCTCAGCGTTTCAAAGTGATCAACTCTTTGACCATTTAAAACCTGTCCAATGATAAAAGTCTCTTCGCCAAGCCGGTCTTCAGGTATAATAAGTGAAATGTGTTTGCCAACAGCTTCCTCCTCGGTAAAACCAAACATTCGCCCGGCAGCCGGATTCCAACTGGTAATGATGCCTTTGGTTGTTTTGCTAATGATCGTGTCGTCGGTAGATAGGATAATCGCCGCAAGCATCGCTTGCTTTGCATCCAATCCAATTGAGTCTAATTTAGGTATCCCGGAGTCTTTGCCCATGAACCTATAGCAACAATTAATGTTTTAGTTTGTTTTAAAGCAAGTTTTACTGAAAATCAACAACTCTGTTTGCTGCGGGGTTGAGCAGCTGAGAAGTAATGATGATTGAAATAGGCATAAATAAAAAAATCGAGATGATCTGACCCACTTCGTGGTTTAAACAAAAAAGTCCAACATTTCTGTCGGACTTTCTATTTCTGTGGGAGTTACTGGGTTCGAACCAGTGACCCTCTGCTTGTAAGGCAGATGCTCTGAACCAGCTGAGCTAAACTCCCTTCGTTTTGGGACTGCAAATATAGAATCTATAAGCAACTCTGCAAAAATAATTTTCACTTTATTTTATTGCGCTCATACAGTGCATTTTATAAACAGAAAAGATATTTAATGCTTATATGGCAATATCATTGCTATGGCCCGGGCGTGGGTCTTCGGGCAATATTTCCATTTCGGGATAGTTAATATATTCAGCGTACCATTGAATGGCCCCTACAACATCCAGGGCATCTTCAGCAGTTATATCAATAGTTTCAAAAGCATATAATTTGTTATGGGCATATCCAAACAGCTGTATCTCGTTCGGGTCCGGAGTTATTTTATCACTATCCAAACAGTAAACTCTGATCTTTAAACCAGTATCTCTTGAGTGTATAACGTCTCTGCAAGGATTCTTTGGGTCGGTAGCTAATAAATACACATTGTACTCCATACCCTATCTAACAATAGTTTGTTCCGATGGTTTCATAAATTATTTGGTTAGCTATTAATTATAAAGCATTTGCCTGTTAGATAAGTTAGTCTATAGTATTAGTTAAATAAGCGTGGTGAACTTATGGCAAAATTTACCCAATTAGGGGAAGTATTTTCCTACCCATAAAATAATTCCACACCTTGTAGTTGTATTGTACGCTAAAAACACGGAAAAAACTCTTGGCATTTTTTTTGGACAAAAAGCATATACGCCCACCCAAAGGGCTGTTTTTCATAGGTAGATGTAGGGTCGTAAAACTGCGAGAGTTTTCCGACCCTTTTTTATTCGCCAAAATTGCCGGTATTTTAAGGGACGCGTATCCGGCAAAACGTTTCCATCCAATTTATTATTTTTGAGCCATGACGATAAGCGCGGGTGTATCATTTAAACTGCTCGATCAGGATCTTTTATTATTGCCGCAAAAAGCTATTTACTGGCAGCAGCAGCAAACATTGATGGTAGCCGATGTGCATTTAGGCAAAACGGGCCATTTCAGAAAGGCAGGAATAGCTGTTCCACGCGATCTGGAGCAAAATGATCTGGCTGTATTATCCGATCTGGTAGCTGAGTTTAACCCTGAACGTATCATCTTTTTAGGAGATCTCTTCCATAGTGATATTAATGCCGACTGGGAATGGTTTGCTATGTGGCGACAACAGTTTCCTGGCGTTACTATTGACCTGGTAAGAGGCAACCATGATATTATTGCCGATAAATATTATGAGGAGCTAGATATCGCGCTCCACAAACAAATGATCATCGGGCCGTTTTTAATGCTCCATCATCCCTTAACCGAAGCCAACTTGCAATTAGTTACCCAATATGCTTTTTGCGGCCATATTCACCCGGGAATAAATTTAACCGGCAAGGGCCGGCAGAGCCTTACCCTGCCGTGTTTTGCCTTTGGCAGCAAACAGGCCATCCTCCCATCGTTCGGAAAGTTTACAGGCAAGGTAGCCGTGAGAACGTGTAAAACCGACAAGATTTTTGCCGTATTGAAAGATAAAGTAATACCTTGTTAGTTAGGATGCGTCGCCCGGTATGCATCAACTTTCGTTTTTATACTTGAAAACTCAATGTCCCGGTCAACTATGCGGCCTTGCGCATCAAGCAAATAATAGGTAGGGACTGTTATTATAGCCCAATTAATTAGATTTGGCGACTCATCGCCTTTTAGGTCAGATACCTGAATACCTTTAATTTTATCGTCGTTAACCGCGGAGAGCCACCTATCACGGTTAGTATCAAAACACACGCTTAGTATGCTAAAATCTTGGCTGGTTTGGCTAAACGAGTTAAGCTGCATAGCCTTATGATTCAATTTGCAAGTGCTGTTACCTATTCGCCAAAACTCTACTAAAGTCAGTTTGGTATTAAACCTTTTAATGTCCACTTTTTCGCCCTGCGGTGTAAGGCCTATAATGTCAGGTGCCGCGTCACCGGGCATGAGTTTCGCTAGTTGAGTAAGCTGGTCGCGTAATTCTTCGCCTTCTGGCGTTGCTTTGTTAAAGGCATTAAACTTATTGAACACCTTAAAATATTGTAAAGGCTTATTCCTAAAAGGCATGCTGATCATTAGATACGCAGCAATCCTATTAGCTGGATAGCGTGTTACAAAAGAATCAAGCGCATCGGCATCTAAATTGTCATTCAATTGTTTTTTATCGTTTTTAAGATCTTCCCTAATCTTGTAATAAGCATTAAGCTCATTTTGCGTTTTTGATTTGGTTATAATAGAGGGATAATCTCTATCCAAATTAAAGTTCATTTTATAGTTTGCGGGCTCTAAATAAATGCTGAACCATTTTTTTGGTCTTTGATCGGCTGCCACCAATAAGGTATAAAAACCTGCGTGCTTAATAAAAATGTTTTTGATTTCAAACAGGTCATTTGTAACCCGCCCTTTACCAACAATGCGTCCATTTTTATCGTTTATTAAAACAACGCCAGATTCTACTTCGGCTATTGAGCCGGTTATATCTGCAATAGGCAAGATGTCGCACGCCACAAATACTAGCAGGATTAGCAGAAAAAAAAGCCTTATTGTAATTTTCATAAAGAGTATATTTACTACTAACCCATTAGCTATCAGAGACGTTCATTTGAATAGAAATCATTTACCTCAATTTTTCCTCATATAATCATTAACAGCAACTTCAAGCTCATAATAATCAAGGCAGCGCTTAATTATACGACCTTTGCCATCCACTATATAATAGGTAGGTATTTTTGTAATGGCCCAGTTTTCTGCATTTGGCGAGTCGTCGCCTTTCAGGTCTGACAGCTGGGGCCAGGTCATGTTGCTCTTTTTAATATAAGCAAGCCATTTGTCGCGATTGTCATCAAATGATATACTTACCACTTCCAGGCCTTTGTTTTTATGCCGGGGCAGCATATTTTTCTGCATTTCATCATGATCGCGCAAACTTTGCGAATTAAGTGCCCGCCAAAAATCAATTACAATTACTTTTTTATTCAGCGCTTTCAGGTCGATGGTCTTTCCCTCTGGTGTGCTCCCTTCAATTTCAGGCGCCTCGCCACCGGCTGCTAAACGGGTAAGCTGTTTTAATTTTTCCTCTAATACCTTTCCTTCATCAGTGTTTTTCGCGCCGTCGCTCAGTTTCTTAAATACATCATAGTAACCCACAGGGTTTAACTGGTATTCTGTATTCAGCATTAAATGCGGGGTAATTTCGCTATCGGCGTGTTGCTTTATAAAAGCTTCAAAAACTGCAACCATATCAACCACATTGGCATCTAACTGCTGGTTACGTAACTGCTGCAAGCGGTTGCTGCGCTCAATAGCTGTCACCGCCAAATCGCCCAGTTGCTGCATTTGCGCATCAAACGCCATTACCTTAGCACGTGATGATGCTTTAGCAGCCGCCAGCAGATTGTGGTAATCGGATAATTCCGTTTGTTTTTTTGATGTGCTTTTTATGTCTGGATACTTATTTAAGTCTTTTGCATCGACTTTAATGGTATAGTATACGCCAGGTTCAAGGTATATATCATTTTTTTTTGATGAGTTACCGCTTACAAAGTATACTAATTGATAAAAACCCGATGACGGCAGGGCCTGCCTGTTGATGTAAAATTTGCCATTGGCTATTTCGCCCTGGTAAACAATTTCGTTACTGCTATTACTTATCAGCACTTTGCCAGTATTACCATTCAAGACTGTCCCCGTAAATTCAACGGTGTTGTTACCGCAGCCGGTAAGAAAAAAAGCGGTGGCCAAAAGAAAGAAAAAATAACGCATACGGATAAAGTTTTAGCTGTGCAATTTATTTAAAGTAAAGCGTTTTTAAAAGCTGATTTTAAAATGTTACACGGTCAAAACCCTGTCATTTTTTTAGATTGATTCTAAATAATGATTTGATGGGCAAAACCCTGATTGCATTTCTATCTTTCGGCATTTAATAAATACTTTTGACAAAAAAATTTGTAAATACATAATGAGTGAATTTAAACAAACTCTAAACTCATCGCTGGGTAAAAAGCTGATCATGGCATTAACGGGCCTGTTTTTATGTACATTTATCATTGTGCATTTGGGCGGTAACCTGTTCCTTTTTAAAGATGACGAGGGTTATGGTTTTAATATGTACGCCAACTTCCTTACGCACTTTCCGCCTATCGAGGTAATAGCTTACTTATTATATGCCACTATCCTGGTGCATACCTTATATGCCATCATCCTTACAACAAAAAACCGCAAGGCGCGTCCGGTGGGTTATGCCAGCCAAACCAAATCACCGGCGTCATGGTCATCAAAAAACATGGGGCTGTTGGGGTCTATATTGTTTTTGTTTATCGTGATACACATGAGCGATTTTTGGTACAACTACAAGTATACCCATACCGTGGGTTACAAGGAGTACCGCACCAATGTGTTAACCAATGAGCGTACCGTTACCGATTTTACGCCGGCTAATCCGGAGTTTGAACATTCTGCAACCACCGATGGCGACGTGGAAATAGTAAGGGTGAAGGACCTGCATACCAAAGTAGCCACCAGCTTTAGCAATCCTATTTATGTGATCTTCTATGTGTTGGCTATGGTTGCCGTAGCATTTCACCTGCTGCATGGCTTTCAAAGCGCTTTCCAAACATTGGGATGGACGCATCGAAAATACACGCCGGTGGTGCAATTTATCGGTACCTGGTTTTTCGGGGTTATTATTCCGATAGGTTTCGCGCTGATGCCAATAGTATATTATATAACGAGTTTAAGTAAATAATTTACGGATTGCGACGTACGATTTACGAATAGCCCGTCTGTTCAGATCGTACATCGTAATTCTAAAATCGTAAATAAAAAAGATGAATTTAGACGCTAAAATCCCCGCCGGTCCGCTGGGCGAAAAATGGAGCAAGCATAAATTTAATTTAAAGCTGGTTAACCCCGCCAACAAGCGTAAGTTTGATGTTATTGTGGTGGGCACTGGTTTAGCGGGTGCTTCGGCAGCGGCTACACTGGGCGAGCTGGGTTACAATGTAAAGGCTTTTTGCTTTCAGGATAGCCCGCGCCGTGCGCACTCCATAGCTGCGCAGGGTGGTATAAATGCAGCAAAAAACTATCAGAATGACGGCGATAGCGTATACCGTTTGTTTTATGATACCATTAAAGGTGGCGACTACCGTGCCCGCGAAGGAAACGTACATCGACTGGCCGAGGTCTCTGTAAATATTATAGACCAATGCGTGGCGCAAGGCGTGCCTTTTGCCCGCGAATACGGCGGCTTGCTGGATAACCGTTCATTCGGTGGTTCACAAGTATCCCGTACATTCTACGCCCGCGGTCAAACCGGACAACAATTGTTATTAGGCGCTTATTCTGCGCTTAACCGCCAGATCCATAAAGGCAAGGTTAAAATGTATACCCGCAGCGAAATGCTTGATGTGGTTACTATTGACGGTCATGCCAAAGGTATTATCACCCGTAACTTAACCACCGGCGAAATTGATACACACACCGGGCATGCTGTACTACTTTGTACAGGTGGATATGGTAACGTGTTCTATTTGTCGACCAATGCTATCGGCTCTAACGTAACCGCTGCATGGCGCGCGCACAAACGTGGTGCTATGTTTGCTAACCCTTGCTACACGCAAATTCACCCAACTTGTATCCCTGTATCCGGCGATCATCAGAGTAAGCTTACGCTGATGTCTGAATCATTACGTAATGATGGCCGTGTGTGGGCACCAAAAACGGTTGAAACAGCAGAGAAAATGCGCAAAGGCCAGCTAAAAGCTGTCGATGTTAAAGAAGAAGATCGCGATTATTTCCTTGAACGTAAATATCCATCATTCGGTAACCTTGTTCCGCGCGACGTAGCGTCACGTAACGCCAAAGAAATGGTTGATGATAACCGTGGTGTAGGTGCCTCAGGCATTGCAGTGTTCCTTGACTTTGCCGACGCTATAAAACGCCTTGGTCAGCCTGCGGTAGCGGCTAAATACGGCAACCTGTTTGATATGTATTATCAGATCACTAACGAGGACCCGTACACCCAGCCAATGCGTATTTATCCAGCGGTACACTATACCATGGGCGGCCTTTGGGTTGATTATAACCTGATGACCACTGTACCGGGCTTATATGCTTTGGGCGAATGTAATTTCTCTGATCACGGTGCTAACCGTTTAGGTGCCTCTGCTTTGATGCAGGGTTTAGCCGACGGATATTTTGTAATACCATATACTTTAGGCGATTACCTGGCTACCATCGGTCCGAAACCGGTTGATGCCAGCCACCCTGCTTTTGCACAAACCAAACAGGATGTGGTTGATCGCATAAATAAATTACTGGCGCTTAAAGGCACCAAAACGGTTAACGAATACCACCGCGACCTTGGTCATATTATGTGGGAATACTGCGGCATGGCACGTACCGAAGAAGGCTTAACCAAAGCTAAAGGTTTGATCAGCGAGCTGCGTGCAGATTTCTGGAAGAACGCTTTGGTAATGGGCGCTAACGAAGAGGTGAACAACTCGCTGGAAAGGGCCGGCCGCGTTGCAGATTTCTTAGAACTTGGCGAACTGATGGTTGATGATGCGTTGATGCGTCGCGAATCATGCGGTGGGCACTTCAGACTGGAGTCGCAAACAGAAGAAGGCGAAGCATTGCGTGATGATGAAAACTTCTTGTTTGTTGGGGCATGGCAATATACCGGCGATAACCAACCCGAAGTATTACACAAGGAAGAACTGATTTTTGAAACTGTTCATCCTTCACAAAGAAGCTATAAATAAAAAGAACCAAGAGTCAAGATGCAAGAATCAAGACTTATGGTTACAGTTAAATAAAATAAATGATAGAATCGTAAACCACCGGCCATCTTGGCTCTTGGTTCTTGATTCTTGACTCTAATCAAAAAGATATGAGTACCGGAAATATGAATCTTACCCTGAAAGTGTGGAGACAGGCAAACGCTAACAGCTCAGGTAAAATGGTAACCTATAAGGCCGAAAACATTTCGCCTGATATGTCATTTTTAGAGATGCTTGACGTGGTGAACGAAAGCTTAACTAAAAAAGGCGAGGACCCTATATATTTTGATCACGATTGCCGCGAGGGTATTTGCGGCATGTGTTCGCTGTATATCAATGGCCGTCCGCACGGACCAAAACGCGCTATTACTACCTGCCAGCTGCATATGCGCAGCTTTCATGATGGTGAAACCATAACCATTGAGCCATGGCGCGCGGCAGCCTTCCCGGTTATAAAGGATCTTGCTGTTGACCGTTCTGCGTTCGATCGTATACAACAGGCGGGTGGTTACGTATCGGTAAATACCGGTGGCGTGCCTGATGCCAACGAGATAGCCATCCCTAAAGTAATTGCCGATGAGGCCTTTAACTCTGCTACCTGTATAGGTTGCGGCGCTTGTGTGGCAGCTTGTAAAAACGCTTCGGCTATGCTTTTTGTGTCTGCCAAGGTATCGCAGTTCGCTTTGATACCACAGGGCCAGCCTGAGCGCTGGAGTCGTGTACAAAGTATGGTTGCGCAAATGGACGAGGAAGGCTTTGGTAACTGTACCAATACCGGTGCCTGCGAAGCAGAATGCCCTAAAGAAATTACGCTGACCAACATCAGCCGCATGAATAATGATTACCTGAGCGCTAAACTATTCCGTGAGGAAGGTGTGCATGGCGGTGATTTGGGTGGTGGCGCATAAGCAATACTGAAAATAAAATAAAAAGGCTGCCAAATGGCGGCCTTTTTTATTGTCGTAAAAATGGAAGGGGTGTTGCAAAAATACATGTAACACTTTGCAACAGCTGCAACAGTATTTTTTGCAAACGCTTGCTGCTTAGCGATTTACAACTATTACATGTTTAAATGTGCAACACTTTGCAACATACATATCCGTCACATTAATAAACGTGTCGCTATTTTATAGAGTAGTCCGATAATGATAAAGACGGCGCACCGTTCGGTTCTTTTCTTTCTATCAACCCAACTCCCTTCGCAAAGTAGTAGTCGTAATAATCATCTGTTGCGCCAACGCTGTACTGCTTTACAGTTTTAATATGTATAACATTTGTAAATGTTCTTCCAGATACAACATACGTTATCCCTTTTTCTAAAGTCTTTGCAATTAAACTATAGGTAGGAGTAGTTACACTTACCCAACTTTCACCTACTGCCGCACCGTCTTTAAGCATTAACACTTCACCGTTGATATTAAAAGTCATTACCATCCCATTTTCCGAATAATAATGCCCAAAATTCTCCCTGCCCGGAGGTTCAACTGATTTATACTCGTGGTAAACCCGACCATTTACTACAGTTGTTGCGCCTGTCATTGTATTCGTTGTAGCTATCTCTCCCGTAGAAGGATTTATATATTTCCAATATGATCCTTTTGTAACAGGCTGATAAGTGTCTTTCGATCCGGTATCTGGCGATTCATTATTTTTTTTACAACCGAGTGCCATTAACACAACGATGAAACTAATTGATAAGGTTTTTTTCATACGATAAATATAGCGTTAAAGTAAATATGCAGATAATGTACTTCCTTGTCATCTATCGGGGAATTATAAATTTTATATCATTCTTGTTACAAAAACAACGATATTGCGATGTGCGTTAATACGCATAGAAAATAAATACTGCCTATGAGTTTTCACGATCAGATCACCTCCATTTTTGTTGCCGAGGACCACATACCCGAACAGTTCAGGATAGAAGAGATACACCAGCGCGAATACCTGTGCAATGGAGAAATGAAGCCCTGGGATGGCCCCATGGCGGATGTATATTCGCCGGTTTGTATTCCCGGGCCGGATGGGCTAAAGCCTAAATATATTGGCAGCTACCCGGTTTGTACAGAAAAGGAAGCCAACGAGGCTATGGAAGCGGCCATCGCCGCTTACAACAACGGCCGGGGCGAATGGCCAACCATGAGCGTTGATGATCGCATAAAATGCCTGGAGCGCTTTGTTTTTAAAATGAGCGAGCAGCGCACCTTAGTGATCAAATTGATCATGTGGGAGATCGGTAAATCGCACGCCGACTCGGCCAAGGAGTTTGACCGTACCGTTGAATATATTAACGCCACAATAGACGAGCTGAAAGATATTGATCGCCTGTCCTCGCGCTTCCAGATTGCAGAGGGCGTAATTGCACAAGTGAGGCGCTCGCCGCTTGGCGTTGTGCTGTGTATGGGGCCTTTTAACTATCCGCTTAACGAAACCTTTACTACATTGATACCGGCACTTATAATGGGCAATACGCTGCTATTTAAACCGCCCAAGCACGGCACGCTGCTGCATTATCCCTTGCTAAAGGCTTTCCAGGAATCGTTCCCTAAAGGGGTTGTAAATACTATTTACGGCCGTGGGGCTACGGTTACACCCGGCCTTATGGCAACGGGCAATATTAACGTGCTGGCGTTCATCGGCTCTAGCAAAGTAGCTAACGACCTTAAAAAGCGTCACCCTAAAATAAACCGCCTGCGTGCGGTTTTAAGTCTGGATGCCAAAAACCTGGCGATAGTAACCAAACACGCCGACCTGCAACTGGCGGTTAGCGAATGTATTTTGGGCGCCCTGTCATTCAACGGACAGCGTTGCACGGCTATAAAGATCATTTACGTTCACAAAGAAGTAGCAGATGAGTTTTTGAAACTATTAAGCGATGCCGTAGCTAAACTACCATTTGGTATGCCCTGGGATAAGGATGTTAAACTTACTCCCCTGCCCGAACCACACAAACCGGCTTTCCTGAAAGATACCATTGCCGATGCCGTTGCTAATGGCGCACAGGTGGTTAATCCTAACGGCGGCGATAATGTGGCATCGTTTGTATATCCCGCCATCTTGTATCCAGTGAATGATAAAATGAAGATTTTCCGCGAGGAGCAGTTTGGTCCGGTTATCCCCGTTGTGCCGTTTACAGATATTGAAGAAGCCGTTGCCTACCAGATAGATTCGCCACACGGGCAGCAGGTGAGTATTTTTAGTGATGATGCCGATGAGATAGCCTCGCTGATAGATCCCTTTGTAAACCTGGTTAGCCGTGTAAACGTTAATAGCCAATGCCAGCGCGGCCCGGATGTATTTCCGTTCACCGGGCGTAAGGACAGCGCCGAAGGTACACTTTCGGTGCACGATGCCTTGCGATCATTCTCTATCCGGTCATTAGTTGCCACTAAAATGAATGAGACCAATAAGCATTTGTTTAATGATATTGTGCAGGATCAGTCGTCTAATTTTTTGAGTACGAAGTTTATTTTTTAGAGGAAGACATTAAATAACGTAGCGCGAATAAATGTCTTCAAATTGGCAAGACGTTGTAGATGTGGGTGGAAAATAAAACCTATATTTAATTCAACTTTAAACCCACGAGATGTCTAATTTATGTGAGTGCGCTATCTGCAAAAATGAACTGCCATTCGAAATGCCCACGGAAGTTTTACGCTCACTATTAGATGGCGACTTGGTGTTGTTTGCCGGTGCTGGCATAAGCACCGAAAATAATTTGATTTTTAAAGAAACACTTTATCAAGATGTTAGTAGCGATTTAGAGTTAGATAAAGATCATGGACTGTCATTTCCCGACCTTATGTCCGAATTTTGCAATTCTCAAATCAACGGAAGACAAAAGTTGTTAGAAAAAATCAAATACAGATTTGACTATTGTCATCAATTTAATGAGTTATATCGCGCCGCCTCAAGATTTCATACCGAACTCGCGCCGTTTTGGATGTTAAACAATATAGTTACCACCAATTGGGACGATTATTTTGAGACAAAGTGTGGGGCGATACCCTTTGTCACTGCTGAAGATTTCGCATTCTATAATATCGATCAACGTAAAGTATTTAAAATTCATGGTTCAATAAGCAATTATGGCAGTATTATCGCAACCTCCGAGGACTACGAAAAATGTTATGAAGAGTTGAATAAAGGGATAATTGGCGCGCGCTTAAAAACATTATTAGCGACCAAAACCATTCTATTTGTTGGTTACTCGTTTCGCGACTTCGATTTTTTAAGAATCTTGAATTTTTTAAAGCAAGAGCTTAAGGCTGTACTACCGCATATTTTTATCGTCACCTTAGATGCTGATACACCAACCAGAATTGATGGGATAAAACACACCATTATAAACACTGATGGAAGGTATTTCTTTTCTCATTTAAGAAAACACCTCGAGGCTAAGAGAGTAATTTTTCCGAAAGAGAAAATGGATATGGTATATGAAGTTGAGTATCTAAGGAGTTTTGCGCACGACATAATTACTAAAACTGAATCACAATCCCCCAAAAAAATATTTTGCGCTTTTTATCAAGATGGACTTCAACATGCTATAGATTATTTAAAATTTAAAATGATTGCCGGCGACGCATATAGCCCACATCATTTAATTAGCGTTATAGATCACTATGAAAAAAGTATTAAAAAACCGCTAGCTAAAAACAAAAACTATTCGGATTTATCTTACGTCGAAGGGTTTATTGAGGGTTTAAAAATACCCTTTTATGAAGACGAAGGCGACGTTGGAATGTATTTTGTATTTGGTGTTGGGCCTACGAATGACGAAGATATAGTCAGAGAAGCTTTCATTGAAGATAAAATATTTCATAAAGCTTCGGAAACTCACGGAAATAAGCACTTTAAAAATATGCTACAAACCCCTGGCATAGTTGCGCATCATGTTCCGTTTTTTTAATGAGCCCCTTTATTACAATAAAAACCCTCATCGGCTTTTCCTAATTTTACACTATCCTGACCATTCACCCAATTCGGTCAAAAATTAAAATACTGTTAATCAATCGATTAAATATTCGTGACTTTGGGCTGATAAATCGTATATAAATTGTTGCTTTAATTTGCTCCGTGTTACAAAAACACATCACAACAATTTATATAAAATACCATGAAAAGTACATTCAAAATTTCAGCATTAGTTGTGGCATTTGCTGGTCTTACCTTCGCTGCAAAAGCACAAACCGCCCCTACATCTACCAATGCAAATGGCGTACGTTTAAGTATCGGTGTAGAAACCGGCATTCCTACCGGCAAATTATCTGATGCCTATAACTGGAACCTGGGCGGATCGGTACAAGCCGATATCCCTGTTGCCAGTCAGTTATTTGTTACCGTTAACGCGGGTTACAACAACATCTTCGGCAAAACTGTTGGCGCTATATCAGCAACTGATATTCAACTGCTGCCGGTTAAAGCAGGTTTAAAATTCTTTCCGGTAAGTAACGTCTACATTCAGGGTGAAGCCGGTTCGGGATTCGCTTTAAACAAGAAAGACTTAGGCTTTGATAAATCAGCCGCATTTATCTGGGCGCCACAAATTGGTGTTCAATTCCCGGTAGGCGATAAAAGCTACCTTGATGCCGGCATCCGCTACGAGGCCAGCACAAAATTCAACAGCCTGGTTAGCGACAGCAAGATCAACTTTTTAGGTCTGCGTTTAGCTTACGCGTTTGATACTAAGTAATTACCACCACAACATTTGTATTGTAAAACGGGGAGCGCAAATTTGCGCTCCCCGTTTTTTTTGTGGAAAGTAACTTTTGCAATAATTTTTCCCATTTTATAAATTTCAAAAAGATTTATGTTTTTTTGTGTAATTTAACCCCTTTGGTGCATCTGCCTGTTAATTGTACGTAGCTTATTATGAAAAAAATACTCATCATAGACGATGAAGTTAATGTTGCCTTATTACTGTCAAAGTTTTTAACCCGTAACGGCTTTGATGTAAGCACGGCTTCAAGCGGTAACAGTGGCATGGAAATTCTCAAAACCGAGGAGTTTGACCTTGTTTTGTGTGATTTCAGGCTGGAAGATACGGACGGCCGCGAAATGCTGAAGAAGATAAAAACCCAGTATCCAAAAACGGGGGTGATCATTATTACCGGTTATTCGGATATAAAAATGGCAGTCGAGCTGATCAAGATGGGCGCGTACGACTATATTACCAAACCACTTTATCCCGATGAGATTTTAAATACCATTACCAAAGCCATTGAAACGCACCACGCTTTGGTTGAGGATGAAAGCAGTACCCCGGCAATCGGTAAAGTTAATAAAAAGCAAAATCTTTCGGGTTTTGTGGTAGGTACCAGCCGGGCATCTAAAGAACTTTACCGGCAGATTGAATTAGTTGCCCCAACCAATTACAGCGTAATTATTTTAGGCGAAAGCGGTACGGGTAAGGAAGAGGTTGCCAAAAGCATCCACCTGCACAGTAATCGTCACAGCCAGCCATTTGTAGCTATGGACTGCGGATCATTAACGAAAGAATTAGCTGCAAGCGAGTTTTTCGGGCACGAAAAAGGCTCGTTCACCGGGGAGTTTGCAACCAAAATAGGCCACTTTGAAATGGCCAATGGCGGAACTTTGTTTTTAGATGAGGTGGGCAACCTATCCTACGAGATACAAGCGGCCTTGCTAAGAACCGTACAGGAACGCAAAGTGAAAAGGATTGGCAGCACCAAAGAAATAGACCTGGATGTGCGCATAATTGTAGCAACTAACGAGAACCTGCAGGAGGGTATACAAAAAGGCCGTTTCCGCGAGGACCTTTATCATCGCTTTAACGAGTTTGGTATTTATATGCCACCGCTGCGCGAACGTGGAAACGATATTTTGTTGCTTGCAGAGTATTTTCTGGAAGAAGCGAATAAAGAGCTGGGGCGTCACGTTACAACGTTTGCGCCCGAAACCATGGAGTGTTTTATGAACTACCGCTGGCCGGGCAATGTGCGCGAGTTAAAGAATATAGTGCGCAGGGCAGCATTGATAAGCGAAGGAACGGAGATAACCACCAAATCGCTGCCTTTAGAGATATCAAACTACCGCATGCCGGTTAATGATTTTGCACAAGGGCAATCAGCAGAGCAACAGGCAGCTAAAGAGCCGCGCCACGATTTGAAAAACGCGGCGCTTGAGGCTGAATACGAGACCATATTGAAGGTATTGCGCGAAGTGAACTTTAATAAAACCAAAGCGGCAGAAATTTTGCAGATAGATAGGAAAACCCTTTACAATAAAATGAAAGCCATTAATTTAAAGTAAATGGGGAACGTTGATATAAGAACTTTGCGTTTAATTAAACATGATGTAAAGAATCAGCTTTCTAATATCCACCTTGCTTTAGATACTATTAAACACGACGTGATTAACCCAACCGACGATGTTAAGTTTTGCATTGAAACCATTGCAGCCAGCGCAGCAAAAATTGATGCCCTGATAAAAGAGATGCCTTAGGCGCGTTTTCAAAAATATTTACAAGCATGCGCTAAAACATTCGGGCGCATTTTTGTTTTGCTTATATATTTTACCGCATGTCCATTTTTAATTATAAGCAGCGCAACATAATAATCCTGGTAAGCATAATTGTATTAGGCTGCTTTATAACGTATGCCCTAAGCGGCTTATTCAGTGCCATACTCGGCGCTATTGTGCTCTTCACTATCTTCAGGCCATTTTATTTATACATGGTTGAAAAAAGGGGATGGAACCGCCCTTTAGTAGCCGTAATGATCATCATATTTTCTTTTGTCGTTATAGTACTGCCTTTTTTAGCCTTAAGTCTTATGGTGATAGGCAAAATATCAGATCTGAACAGTAAGAACTTTCCGATACAGGAGTGGTTGGTTAAAGTGGATGAGTTTGCTGGCAAAACCATTGGCAAACCCCATTTCGCCGAAGAAAGTATTCAAAAATTAGGTACAACCGCAACAGAACTATTCCCTTCGATTATAGGCAGCGTTGTCAACATTGTGTTAATGCTTTTGGTATGTTATTTTTTGATGTATTTTATGTTTGTTCAGATAAAGCAGTTTGAAGCAGGCGCCCTCAAGTATGCCCCGTTTCGTGAGCAATATGCGCTGAAATTTGCAGAAGAATTACGTAACTCCACTTATTCAAACGTATTAGGACAAGGCCTTATAGCGGTAGTACAGGGCGCGTTGCTGGCCAATGGCTTTTGGTTGGCAGGTATCCCCGATCCGATTTTTTGGGGAGTTATAGGTGCCTTTGTTTCGTTTTTACCGGTTGTTGGCGCGCCTACGCTAACCATCCCAGCGGCTGCTATTTTATACGCCCAGGGTCATCCTGCAAAAGGACTAATATTATTGCTGTACGGCGTGCTTTTTATTGGTAATATTGATAATGTGCTGCGCATGATGATCAACAAGCGGGTATCTAACACCCACCCAATTATAACAGTTATTGGGGTATTTATTGGGTTGCCGCTGTTTGGCATATTGGGCCTGGTTTTTGGCCCGCTTTTGTTCTCGTACTTTTTGTTGTTGGTAGAGATCTACGAAACCAACCGCCTGGCAGCCGACAGGCTGGAGCGCATCCAATCCGCCCATGACGATGGCCTGACCTGACAGATGGACAGTTTTCTGAACATTTAACGGATGACCCGATTTTTAAAACCGCCCTTTTTTATCTAAATTCAAATAAAATCTCCCGGCTCATATATTTGGCAAGATATTTAGTCGTTATAGAAACAGAATGTTCAACTTAAAAAACCATTATTATGAAAGATAACACAAAAGTAGTTGTTGCTCTGCTTGCCGGTTTAGCGGCAGGTGCTGCCCTTGGGATATTATTTGCCCCTAACAAAGGTGATGAAACCCGCGATAAGCTGGCCGAATCATTAAAAAATCTTGGCGATTCAATAAAAGAAACGGCTGCCGCCGAAATTGATAACCTGGTAGGCTTTAAAGACAAGATAGTTGAGAATATAAAAAGCAAAATTCAGGGCGCAGAGGAAGAATACCAGGACGATCTGGAACACGCGTAAACAATAAGGTTTAATATTGAGCCCCTGGGCTTATAATAGTGCCCGGAGCTTATTGACACTCCGGCTAACATAATACCTATGGAAGACCAAAAAGATACGCAACCTCAATCTCTTATTGATCAGATAAAAGAATACATTGAGCTACAGATAAAAATTGCCAAATACAAAGCAATTGACGGTAGTTCTGAAGCTTTTGCTACACTCGTTGTCGCGGTAATTCTGAGCGTTGTAGGAGTATTAATTTTAATATTTGCCAGTATCGCGCTTGGTTTCTATTTATCAGAAGTATTGCATACTAACTGGGGTGGATTTGGCTGCGTGGCTGTATTATACCTGATTGTAGCTTTAATTCTATACCTGAGCCGGCAGTCGATGAAAAATGCTATTGCCGATTCTGTGATCAACAAAATATTTAATAAATAGGCTATGAATACGCTGATACGAAACCGAAGTGATCTGAGGACTGAGATATTCAGGCTGCAGCAGGCTAAATTTGAAAAACAAATAGCGCTGAAACAACATTTTAACAGCCCCGGAGCTGTAATATCTACAGTTTTTGGTTTGCTGGGCAGCGGAGGCGAGTCAAAATCTGACGATAAGGAGCCAAAGCAGGACTTTGTAGGCTTTCTATCACGTTTTATCATCCCGCTTGTGTTAAATAATACGCTGTTTCGCGGTTCGGGCTTTTTAATGAAAGCTTTAGTGGGCATTGCCTCGCAAAAAGCATCAAGCTACGTTTCAAGCGATACAGTTACAGGTGTTTGGGACAAGGCCAAGGGCCTGCTTGGAGGGTTATTTAGTAAGAAGCCTAAACCCGCGCCATCCTATAGAAAAATAAAGAAGGATTAGTATAAAACCTTTTAGCATAAAAAAAGCGATGAGTTAAACTCATCGCTTTTTTTATAACTCTATTTCTTCAATCTATCCTAACTCAAAGGGCAACTTACGATACCTTTTACCGGTTGCGGCAAAAATAGCGTTACCTACAGCAGGCGCTATCGGCGGTAAGCCGGGCTCGCCCAATCCCGTTGGTGCATCTTCTGATGGAACAAATTTTACTATCACCTCAATTGGCGCATCCTTCATGCGCATAAAGCGGTAGGTGTGGAAGTTGGTTTGCTCAACAGCTCCTTTATCAAAAGTAACTTTGCTAAATAAGGCATGACTTAAACCATCAACTATTGCACCTTCAACCTGGTTTTCAGCACCGCTTTGATTCACTACCCTGCCGCAATTAATAGCGCTGTAAACTTTTGTTACCCGCAATTGACCGTCAGGCATTTTGGTCACTTCGGCAACGTGTGCCGCATATGTAGAAAATGAATAGTGCGAAGCGAAGCCTTGAAAAACATTCGGCTTTTTAGTTTTACCCCAGCCGCTCATTTGTACCACCAGGTCAATAACACTTTTATATTTTACCGGATCATAGCTTAAGGCTTTGCCTACCGGCTGGTTTTTACCTTTTTCTATCAGTTCCAAACGTAAGGCAACCGGGTCTTTTTTCATTTGGTGAGCCAGCTCATCTAAAAAGCTCTCGTCAGCAAAAGCCACAGAGTTAGCGGTTGGCGCGCGCCACGCACCGGTTTGTATGTTAGTAGGAAGGCTTTGATTATCAACCCTGAAATTAGGTAAACTGGCTGCAGGGAACGCGTCGGGCGCAGCTGCTCTGCCACCACTTAACACTGCCGCATTTAAGTGCCAGGCTACTATATCATTATTAGGGCCAATGGCGGCCTTGTATTTGAACATGGAAGCCGGGCGGTAAAAATCTCCCTGCATATCATCCTCGCGCATCCAAAGCATTTGTACCGGAACCTTAGCCGCTTGCGATATGAGTGCGCACTCGACCCCGTTATCCGGTTGTAGTTTACGACCAAAGCCGCCACCCTGCCTTGGCATACCCAATGTAACGTTTTCTTGCGGTATATTTAATGCACGTGCAACTGACGAGCGCAAGCTACTTGGCACCTGCGTAGGACCATATAATTCTGCTTTATCTCCCTTAACATCAGCAAAAAAGTTAAGCGGCTCCATATTCGCATGCGATAAGGCAGGGGTTTCATAAACCGCTTCCATTATCTTATTGTTGCTATCCTTAAGCGCAGCCTCTACATCACCGTCATTTCTTCCGGCGCGCTCAGGTGTTTTGCTTAATAGTTCATGAAAAGCCGCGGTATGCTCAGTGCTGCTCTCTAACTTTCCAGTATCCTCCCATTCAACCTTTAACGCAAGCTTGCCTTTTTTAGCAGCCCAGGTCGAGGTAGCCAACACCGCGACAAAGTTCCCTACTTTTAAAACATTTTTTACCCCTGTTACTTTACGCGCCTCTGTATCGTCAAAACTTTTAAGCGTTTTACCAAACGCGGGAGATTTTGCTACAGCGGCATATAACATACCTTCGCGGCGGGTATCAATGCCATATAATGGCTGCCCTGTCACAATTTTATGATTATCAATATTGGCTACGCGGGTGCCAATTATCTTAAAATCTTTTGGGTCCTTCAGTTTAACATCAGTCGGCACAGGTAATAAAGCGGCTTTAGCAGCCAGATCACCATAACCTAATTTCCGTTTACTTGGTTTATGAATTACTGTACCATTCTCTGCATAGCAGTCGTCTGCACTTACGCCCCATTGTTGCGCAGCCGCGGTAACCAGCATTTGCTTTGCGGTAGCACCTGCTGTGCGGATAGGCATATACCGGCTTTTGACAGCGCCACTGCCGCCCGCCATTTGATTGCCATATTTCTTTTGATCAAGCGGAGCCATTTCTACTTCTACAGCATCCCACTTAACTTCCAGTTCCTCCGCAAGTATCATAGGTAGTGCAGTTTTTACCCCCTGCCCTATCTCTGGGTTAGGCGACATTAATGTTACTACCCCCTTTGAACTGATAGATACATAGGCGTTTGGAGCGAAAACCGCGTCGTCAGCAGCCGCTGCCGAGTCTGATATCATATTAAAGCCAATAAGCATCCCGCCGCCGGCTATTGAGGTAATCTTTAAAAAGTTACGTCTTGATGTTGCTTGATCTATCATTTCGATACCCCTCCTTTCTCGGCAGCCAGATGAATGGCCTTTCGAATACGGTAATGCGTGCCGCAACGGCATATATTGTTCATGGCCGCGTCAATATCAGCATCGGTTGGTTTTGGTTTAGTTTTTAACAGAGATGCCGCAGCCATTATCTGGCCTGCCTGGCAATAACCGCATTGCGCAACATCTATTTCTTCCCATGCCTTTTGTAAAGGATGGCTGCCATCCGGACTAAGTCCCTCTATGGTAGTTATTTTATTATTGCCTACCGATGCTACCTGTAACTGGCATGAGCGTGTTGCTACCCCATTAACATGAATGGTACAGGCGCCGCATTGTGCAATGCCGCAACCAAACTTAGTACCCACTAAGTTTAAATGATCGCGCAATACCCATAGCATTGGGGTATCCGCATCAGCTTCAACGGTCATGCTCTTGCCGTTGACATTAAGGTTATAACTGGCCATATCATTAAGTTTATTCCCAAATATAAAAATTTTGAGCTTTAGTTATCAAGAACTATCCATTTTCGTAACTAAAATGCTACCATTAAAGGGTCGTCCTGTTGTCTAATAAATAAATTAGTTTAAATTGTTGATATTGAGTATAAATAACACTTAGCAGTAAATAAAAACAAGCGGAAATGTTGATGCTCCATTACTTTTTTTAAGTGTTTAAAACACATTTAAAGATTTATATTTGTTTTGCAGATTGTAACCAATAAAAATTCCTAATAAACAGCCAATAACAATGAAGAAGAATCGTTTGATAGCGCTTTCCGCATTTGCATTAACAGTGCCCGTCGGATTATTAATAATGTCAATGACCGGAGTAAAAAATGCAGTTCCGGAGCGACCTGAAGGAACCTGTGATATTTATGCAAAAGGCGGTACGCCCTGCGTAACAGCGCATAGTACCACCCGCGCTTTATTCAAATCATATAACGGGCCGCTTTACCAGGTAACGCGTGAAAGCGATGGGCAGACATTAGATGTAGGCATAGTTGAGCCCAGTGATGGCGATGCAGGCGGATACGCCAACGCGGCGGCACAGGATGCTTTTTGCGCAAGTTCACTTTGCCGTATCACAACGGTATATGATCAATCGGGCAAGAAAAACCACCTTACCGAAGCCCCTCCGGGGACATTTAAAGGCCCTGAAAAAGGCGCTTATGATGCTTTACCGATAGCCGACATGGCACCGGTAACCATCAGTGGACATAAAGCTTATGGTGTTTTTATAATGCCCGGTATGGGTTTGCGTAACAACAACGCCCGCGACCTTGCTATAAATGACGAACCTGAAGGCATTTACTACGTGATCAACGGAAAGCATTACGACAGCGGTTGCTGTTTCGATTATGGCAACTCTTCAACAAACAGCCGCGCGGTTGGTACAGGCACAATGGAAACCACTTATTACGGAACTTCTACTGCCTGGGGTAGTGGTAATGGCACCGGACCCTGGATAATGTCAGATATGGAGGCCGGATTATTCTCTGGCTACAACGCTAAAAAGAATGATGTGCCCTCTATCGACTCGTGGCGGTTTGTGAGCGCCTTTGTTGATGGCGGCGGCGGCAACAAGTGGGACCTGCGTGGCGGCGACGCGCAAAAAGGTGGTCTTACCACGTTTTACAGCGGAGTTCGCCCGGGTACACCCGAGCGCAACGCATATTACCCGATGAACAAAAAAGGCGGAGTTTTATTGGGTAACGGAGGCGATAACGGCGCCGGTTCAGCAGGGACATTTTACGAAGGCGTAATGACAGTTGGCTATCCATCTATCGCCACTACCGACGCTGTGCAAGCTAATATAGTAGCAGCTAAATACGATGTTGAACGCCTGAGCGTTTCGCGCATTAAAACTTTCACACCTAAGGCATCGCAGGATGTAACTGTAAAGTTTACCAACACAACCGGAGCAGCAGCAAATGGCGTAAAACTAAGCATACTACCCCTAAAGGGATGGACAGCAGTGGTTGATGGGGCAGCCGGTGCTTCAAAAACATTTACTTATCCTATTCCGGCAGGTGCCACTGTAAGCGTTACCTTTAAGGTAACCCCTTCTGCAACTACCGAAGTAGGATTTTTAACTGCTAAAGCTGAATGGAAAGGCGCTAATAATACCGCTGTCCAATCAGATATAAGCACGCAACGGGTACGCAACGTTTTACCTGTAAAAATAAACGAGGTGCGTTTTGGCACCGGGAACAACCTAACCAACCAATTTATTGAGTTATATAATCCATCATCATCGTCTATAGATATTTCTAAGTGGACCATTATGAATACCCGCAGCGAATGGGGTACTATTAAACTGGGCACCATCCCGGCGGGTACAAAAATCAAGGCGCACGGTTTCTATGTATTGGGGCTTTCAACATCGGGCTTGGTGGCACCTGTTAAAGCAGGCGATGGCGACATATATGTTCAAAGCACAGATGGTTTAGCCGAAGGACAAATATTAGATGTAGATGGCGAAACACGCCGGATATCTAAATTAGGTACAGCGGCTACGCCTGCTACCTCAGTGTATATTCCGGTTTCTTTATCTGCTCGGCTTATTGTTCGGGCGGGCGCCACCAGCATACCGGTAACCAGTGCGGCAGGTTTTGTAGTAGGCGAAAAGATAGGTATTGATATGGGCGGCAAATACGAAGTAGCAACGGTTACCGCTGTTGGAAAAGCAGGAACTCAAGCCAATCTTGCAGTAGCGGCCAAAGCCGGCCAAACCGTTATTAAAGTGACAGACAACTCGAACCTAAATGCCGGTGACGGACTAAATATTAATACCGGAGCCCGTATTGAAGTTGTAAAAATTAAAAGAATAATCAGCACCTATACTGCCCCGGCCCGTGGCGCGGCCCCCGGCGCAGGCGGCGAGATAGAGTTAGATGCCCCGCTAAAGAAGGACCATATGGCCGATGTTGATGTATGGTATCCGGGTACCGGCATTAGCTTTACGCCGGCATTGCGTTTCGATCACAAAAGCGGCGACCTGGTGCAGGCATTGGGCAGCGGCATAACATTAAATAACTACGTGGCCAGGGCGCATGAGGAAGGCGCACCTGTGCACCGCGCCGGCCAGGCATCCTTTGGTTACCAGGGGCAGCCTAACCAATGGTTCGGCATTCCGCTTTCGGCCAATGCCGGGTCAATTGCATTGATGGACGCTACCGGTAAAGTATTGGTTGATGGCATGGTATACGGATCGCAGCAGGGCAATTCAAGCGCTAACGGCACCATAGCCAGTACAGAGATAGCCACATTGGAAGGAGAACAGGGCCAGGGTGGATGCATTGTAGCACTGCCATGGGCAACCGCGCGGCCACAACCGCAAAGAGTATCGCCTACAGACCTTACCAACCGCAGCGTAGGCCGCTTCCCCGATGGCAACGACAGCGACAGCAACTGCAGCGACTTTAATGTACAAAATACCGTGAACCTTGCAGCTCCGGTAGTTGCCGGGTCAAATAATATAAAAGTGGCTAATGTAGCCAATCTTTCAGCTGGTCAAAAGCTTATTATCGGCTCGGGTGCTAATGCCGAGAATATTGTGATAAGCAATGTGGGCACAACCGGCGCTACCATAACCAATGGAGCGATCAACGCAGGCGAAACCGTAATACCTGTTGGTAGTGTGGCCGGCTTCGCGGTTGGTCAAACCATTACCATAGGTAGCGGCACCACTACCGAAACAGTTACAATTGCCACCGTTACTGCGGCACGCCGTGGTTTTGGTGGTCCACCGCCGGCAGCTAACGCTCCGGCAGCACCCGGTAATTCAATTGCCTTAACCACTCCGCTTAAAAACGCGCAGGCAGCAGGTACGCAGGTGTCAGGCAGTGGTGTTACCCTTGCCGCAGCTCTAACCAAAGCGCACGACGCGGGTACGCAGGTAGCCAGCGCCGGGCCTACGCCGGGAGCGGCTAATGTTTATGCGGTGAAGAAGTAGAGATCGAATATTTATATACTAAAACACCCCGCAGTTGTAAGGCTGCGGGGTGTTTTAGTTTTCAGCCCATACGGAAATGTTAAGTAGACAAGCGACTTATGGCTTCATCTTTTGACGATAGGAAATTAACGAGTCTGCCCTTATTACTCTCGCGAATAAAATCTTGCAGGCTCTTGCTTTCAACGTTACTAAAATCGCCTAAAATAACCAGCCTAACCCGGTAGTTAGAAAACTTCTGTAGTATTTCGCCTGCCAGTTTGGTTTTCAGGTGGAAAAAATCAGGGGTGATATTTTCTTTATGAAGAATTAGTTTTTCATAGCCTTGATAGTAGGCGTTTCCTAACAGGTCTGTTCCGTCCTCTAAATTGTTAATTACAACATCATCTGCAATTACTTCTACTATGCCCGTATTGCTAATCTCTCGAAATTCCATATCTATGTTCTTAGAGCGCATAATAGCAAAATATTTTAACTTCTTTTTGACTGTTCCATACAGGCTGGATCTCTCCAATTTGATGTTCAAGAGTGTTCCAAACTGTTCCAAAAAGAGCAGAAAAAGATATTTTTCCGCATTATATTTATAATCAAAAAGTTAGATCAATTTTACAGGTAAATTTGCTTACTTATAAGTAGTTTCAAATTGTTCCAAACTGTTTCAGATTAAAAATTTAACTATTTAAATATCAGCATATTAATATCGTCAATATTTTTTATTTTTAATTTGAGGCATTATATTTTTTGGAACAGAACGCACCTGTTTTTATCCGGGTTGATAAAGCCATTTGGTTTCGTCTCAGCCCCAAAAGGCAGTGGCGTTTTATTATGCAACTAACTTACATCGATATTATTTTTTTAAGTAATTTCCACTATTATTACAAAGGCCGATACAACCGGCCGTTGTAACAACATCACAATTAAAAACCTAAGAAATGGAATCAAAAAATCAATTAACCGAGTCCACAAGAGTAATTATCCCGGTAGAAACGGCGATAGAAAGAACCACTAACTGGCGGAATTTTATGAAAGATAAAACCGCCGGAAAAGAAGCCCGAAAAATCCCTAAAGCCGTGTACATATCCAGAACGGATTTAATGGATATGGCAACGCAATGCGAGGCGGACGATACCATTGTAGGTATGCGTGCGTATTTCACCCTTAACAACGAGTTTACCGAGGACCTAAAAAACGAGGTTAGGTTTGTAATGGTACTTGTACGTGAAAGCGCCAACAAACCTTTTGGCGAAGACGTGCTTTACGCGCCCGGAAATACATTGGGTGGTACCGTTGGCGGCGAGCCTTCAAACGTGTACGACTTTACAAAGCCGTGTCCTGATGCATGCGATCCAAGTAGTCCGCTTTATACGGGGTAATTAAGTCGGCGTTATACAAATGAGATCCTTTTCTTCATTTTACCTGGGATATTTTGTACCCGCGGCTACCCTGCTACCCATTGTAGCGGGCTTGATCTACTATAAACGGTTAAATAAGCCTATGCGCATGCTACAGGTTTATTTAATCGCCTCTTTTATAATCAACACAGCGGGCAGCGTTTTAGCGGCATATAATATTAATAACCTGCCGCTGCTGCATGTTTATACCATTGTTGAGGTGGTAACCGTAATGCTGTATTACCTATACGCTTTCGGCAAAAGCGATTTAAGCAAGTGGATAAAAACGATAATGGTAGTATTTCCCGTTATCTGTATAGTCAACTTTACATTTATCCAAAGTATTTATACATTTAATACTTACACCAGGCCGCTTGCTGCAATAATTATTATAGTATTTACAAGCTGGTACCTTGCTGTGCAAAGCAATATTAAAAGCCCCGAGCTGGTAACAAGATCGGGGCGGTTGGTGGCGTCCGGCTTTATGATCTATTATTGCAGTTCGGTATTTCAGTTTATTTTCTCAAACATTATAAGTAAAAATGTAAGCACAGATATAAAACTTTTGATATGGGATATACATGCTACATTTGTATTGATCATGTACCTGCTGTTTTTCCGTGCAATTATCTATGAACGAGATAAAAGAAAATATTGATGTAATGGTGATTGTAGCCATGATGTGCTCATTCACCATCGTCATTTGTTTTCTAATCGTTTTATACCGCAAACAATTAGACGCTTTCAGGCATAAGAATGCTAATGAGGCTAAAAGCGTTTTTTTAGCCACCATGAGCCATGAGATACGCACGCCAATGAATGGCGTATTGGGCATGGCCGCGCTGCTTAAAGAGACCGATCTGGACGATGAGCAAAAGGAATACGCCCAGGCTATTATACAGAGCGGAGAGGCATTATTAAGGGTAATTGATGATGTGCTCGACATTTCAAAAATTGAGTCGGGTAAAATGGTGCTTGATAACCACGAGTTTTCATTGCGCAATTGTGTGGAAGATCTGCTGAGTATATTTTCTGTAAAACTGGCCAACAGTAATGTTGAACTACTTTACAGCATTGATGAGCAATTGCCTGAATTTTTAGTGGGCGATAGCATGCGCTTACGACAAGTACTTATTAATCTAATAGGTAACGCCACCAAATTTACGCAACAAGGCGAAATATTTTTAAATATAGAATTGAAAGCAACCTATGATGATAAAATTGAGGTTGGGTTTGAAGTAAGGGATACAGGCATAGGTGTCTCGGCTGATAAGCTGCCCCATTTATTTGATGCTTATACACAAGCGGAGGTTTCAACAGCACGAAAATATGGCGGATCGGGCCTTGGTTTGATGATATGTAAGCAAATAGTAAACCTTATGGGTGGTGATATATCTGTTAAAAGCCGGCTGCAGATGGGTACAACTTTCAATTTTACAATAGAGTGCGGAATTGCCCGCGACGCTAAACCTACCAACCACGAGGACATTTCCCAATTACAAGACTTGCATATACTGGTAATTGACGACAACGATACTGCATTGCAATTACTGTGCGCTAAATTAACATCGTGGAAGGTAGCGGTTACGGGTCTGAACAATGCGCGCGCGGCGTTTGACCTAATAAAAAGCGGCCCGCGTTTTGACATTGTAATAACTGATGCCGGGCTACCTGAATATGGCGAAGAACTCCTCCTTGCAGCTACTAAAGTCGCTGATGCAACCGTGCCGGTGATATTAATGGTGAAAGCCGGAGCAGAATTTGAAAGAAAGGCAAAGCAAAAATTCTCGGCCGTATTGACCAAGCCGGTTAGGCAACAGATGTTGGCTCACACTTTGTTATCGGCGCTTAGTTTACGCACCATCCCTGCACCAAAAACAAATAGCCTGTTAAATAAAGATTTTGCTGTTGAGCATCCGTTAAATATTATTGTGGCTGAAGACAATAAGATAAACCAGCTGCTTATTTTAAAGATCCTTGACCGTTTGGGATACGTGCCCGCCTTGGCCGAAAACGGCCTTGAAGTGATTGAGCTACTTGATAAGCGACCCTATGACCTGGTATTAATGGACCTTGAAATGCCCGAAATGGATGGCCTTACCGCCTGCCGCCATATACGTAAAAACGGCACTTTTCAGCCACACATAGTTGCTATGACGGCTAATGTGATAGCCGAACAACAACAGGAATGCCTTGATGCGGGGATGAATGGCTTTTTGGGTAAACCTTTAAAGATAGATGTGCTGTACACTACGCTGAAGAAAACTGCGGAGGGGTTAGAAAAATCGAGACCATGAAAAAGCTTTTATCCCTTTTTATCATTTTAGCTCCCGTATTTGCTGTTGCGCAAGAGACCTTTAAGTTCAAGGTTGTCAGTGCAACCACCGGAGAGCCGATGGCGAAAAAATGGTTTACAATACTTAAAAACTACGATCAGTTTGTTGAGGGCCAGCCAACCGACAGCGCAGGTGTTTGCACTTTTATAATACGCAGATATGATTCGACAGCGACTTACCAGGCAGAAATCATGAATTGGGGAAATAATCAGGTGGAGTCGGGCCTGTATGACATCACAGCTATCAAAACAACTGTTCCGACTATTAAAGTTAAACCCGCAGCTTATAGCTTACCATACGGTTGCGGAACAGTAATGTATTCGGGATATCGTCCAAGGGTACCTTATTCAATGAACGATTTGCCGCAAAATATCCGTGAAAAGGTAGACAGCTACCTGACTGCACGCGTGGGTAAGGCCTTTTATAAAACAATAACATTAAACGGAGGGCAGATAATTAACCAACAAAGATTAGTTGCGGTTAATGACCGGGCAAAACTTAACCACTACGTTCCCCCTGCTTATTCCTTATGCTTCACAATAATGGATTCTATTACCCATGCCGGCATTTATAATTTTCAATTGAAACTTGACAGTACCGGTACTTTAATAGAACCCGTTCCGCTACCGGACATAAAACGCCATGCCGAGAGGGCTAAGATCATGCCGCTTGAACAGGCAAAATTTTTTGCAGCTAAAGAAGGTTTTAACAAGGCCTGGACAGACGCTAAAACAAATTATCATCCTAAAATCCAATCCATTGTTTGGGAGTTTGAGCAAACCGAGCCCGGAGACGGTCTTAAAAGATCAGATACGCTTGTAATAGATGCCTATAACGGTAAAATTGTGGAGCGGCTGTCAAGATACGTTAGCGTTATGTATTAACAATAAGAATTATAGGATAAACCATTTGCAGCAGAATGTAGTGTGCTATGAAGCTATGATACACCTGCCAGTCTGCAAGTTCAATTAAAATTTTAAATTAGCATTTTATACAATTCAATAATTTTTTTTATGGTTCACGAGGCGCAAAAACATACAATTGCGAGATTAAGATCATCCGCCTTAATATTACTTCTCGTGTTTACCTGCAGTCAGGCATTTGCACAAAAGCCCAATGTTTTATGGTATAACAAACCGGCGGCGCATTTTGAAGAAGCCTTGGTTTTAGGCAACGGCAAAACCGGCGCTACAGTTTTTGGTGGCGTATTGTCTGATCAGGTATATCTTAATGATGCTACGTTATGGTCGGGAGAGCCGGTTGATACTAATATCAACCCCGAAGCTTATAAGCATATCCCCGAAATTCGTGAAGCGCTGAATAACGAGGATTACCGCCTGGCAGATAAGCTAAATAAAAATATCCAGGGAAAGTTTTCTGAATCATACGCGCCCCTGGGTACTATGACCCTTACATTTAAGCAGCAGGGCGATTATCAAAACTATCGCCGCGAACTGGATATCAGTAAAGCTACGGCAACGGTTAGCTATGATCTGGATAATGTTCATTACACCCGCGAATACTTTGTATCACATCCGGACAAGGCCATGGTAATCAAACTTTCGGCCAGTAGAAAAGGAGCTTTAAACTTGAGGGTTTCATTTAAAAGCTTGCTGAAATATTCTTCGTCTGCAGCATACAATACCTTACAGGTTAACGGCTATGCGCCTTATCACGTCGCCCCCGATTATTGGCGAGAAGCTGATCCGGTTAAATTTGATGAAAACCGTGGAACCAGGTTTTCAGCCTATTTCAAGGCCCAAAATAAAGGCGGACAAGTTACCCTGTCTGATAGCACGCTTGATGTAAGCAATGCCGATGAAGTGATATTGTTTGTAGCAACCGCCACAAGTTTTAACGGCTTTGACAAAGACCCTGCGAAAAATGGTTTAAACAATAAGGCTTTAGCAAAAAAACAATTGGACGACGCCTTTAAAATAACTTATCCGACGCTGAAGGAAAGACATCTGAAAGATTATCAGTCATTTTTTAAACGGGTAAATTTTAGCCTTGATCAAAAAACGGTATCTAACCTGCCGACGGATGAGCGGCTGAAAAGTTATGGCAAAGGGGCTGATGATAAGAATCTTGAGGTATTGTATTTTCAGTATGGGCGATATTTATTGATCTCGAGTTCAAGAGTAACCGGCGTCCCCGCAAATTTGCAGGGGATTTGGAACCCATATATCAGACCACCATGGAGTTCCAACTATACCATGAACATTAACGCTGAAGAGAATTACTGGATGGCAGAATCAGCCAATCTATCAGAGATGCACATGCCTTTTCTCACCTTCATAGGCAACCTGGCTAAAACCGGGAAAAACACCGCTAAAAACTTTTACGGCATTAACCGGGGATGGGCGGCGGCACATAACTCTGATATCTGGGCCATGAGCAACCCGGTAGGCGAATTTGGTAAAGGCGACACCAACTGGGCTAACTGGAATATGAGCGGCACCTGGGCTGTCATCCATCTTTGGGACCATTATAGTTATACCGGCAACAAAGCTTTTCTAAAAGATTATGCATATCCCTTAATGAAAGGCGCGGCAAGGTTTTGCCTTGACTGGCTGGTTAAAGACAAGCAAGGTTATCTGGTGACCTCACCATCAACCTCCCCTGAAAATTCTTATGTAACGCCGGCGGGTTATAAGGGATCAACGCTTTATGGTTCAACTGCCGACCTTGCCATGATAAGAGAATGTTTTAAACAGACCATACAGGCCGCAGAGGAATTAAATATTGATCTGAACTTTAGAGACAGCGTAAAAAATGCACTCAACAAATTATACCCCTACCAGGTAGGTAAAGACGGAAACCTGCAGGAATGGTATTATGACTGGAAAGATGCCGATCCAAAACACCGGCACCAAACCCATTTATACGGACTGTACCCCGGTCATCAGATAACGCCGTTAACAACCCCACAGCTTGCTGCGGCGGCAAAAAGAACATTGGAGATACGGGGTGACAATACCACAGGCTGGTCTAAAGGATGGCGAATTAATCTTTGGGCCAGGCTTAAAGACGGTAACCATGCTTATAAAATGTTCAGGGAATTGCTCAACTATGTTGAACCCGATGGAGCGAAGAACATTAATTATACGGGCGGTGGCGGCACCTATCCCAATTTATTAGATGCCCACCCGCCTTTTCAGATAGACGGAAATTTTGGCGGGGCCGCCGGAGTGTTGGAAATGCTGTTGCAGTCTGACGATGAAAATATTTACCTGCTGCCGGCACTGCCTGATAGCTGGCAAACCGGCGCCGTATCGGGCATATGCGCACGCGGTGGATTTGAAATTTCAATAAAATGGCAAAACGGTAAGTTGGTAAGGGCTAACGTGCTTTCAAAAAATGGCAAGAAATGCCGCCTGCGCTACAATGGCAAATCTTTAGCCATCAACATTAAAAAAGGAAATCGTTTAAAAATTAACGCTGATTTTATTTCTGTCCGGTAAGGAATTTCCTGAATAAAAAAGCATGATTGTTAATTAAACACTTAGTCAATAAAAACCTTATTTTAGCTTCTTTTTATAACACCATTTATAACATCACTCTTTATGAAAAGCCATAAATACGGTTTTAAAAAACACCAAATTGTTTTATTATTTGCTGCCATCTTCCTGTTTTGCATTACAGAGGTAAGCGCGCAAAATAGCGCGGCCAGAAAAAAGACGGCCGACAGATTCGTCCATACCAAGGCGGGGAACCCCTATCTGCCGTTGTGGGAGCACGTACCCGATGGCGAGCCCCGTGTTTTTGAAGATCCTGATAAACCTGGAAAATACCGCGCTTATATCATCGGATCGCATGATCTGAGGGTGAACAGCTATTGCGGACCGGATATCAGGGCGTGGTCTGCGCCTGTTGAAGATCTGACCAAATGGCGCGATGAGGGGCCTATTTTTACCTACTTTATTGATAACCAATGGGACGTTATGTACGCACCTGATCTGGTGGAAGTAAAAAGAAAAAATGGCAAAAAAGAATATTATTTATACCCCCATAGCCGAGGCCGGAACAGGGAAGCAATGGTAGTAAAATCTGACCGTCCCGACGGCCCCTTTAAACCCGTTAACGTAACCGAAGATGGAAAAGGAACTGTGCCGGGCAGCATTTTAGGATTTGACCCGGCGGTGTATATCGAATACGTAACAGATCCGAAAGACCCTGATTTTAACATTGGATTCCGCGCTTATGGATTTTGGGGATTCCAAAAATCATCGGCAGCGCAGTTAGATCAAAATACCATGTATTCTTTAAGGCCCGGCACACAGCCTATTAATTTGCTTATACCGGCAAGCTCACGCTATGGCGTTTTGCGCGAACCAACCGCTGTATATCCAAACATCTACCCTGGCGAAGACCTGGGAACATTCAACTTCTTTGAAGCATCTTCTATACGCAAGGTTGGTAATAAATATGTAACTGTTTTTAGCGGCTACTCGGGCCCTGAATATGGCGTGAGCAGCTCCAACTCAACGCTGCGTTACGCTGTAGGCGACTCACCACTTGGCCCATGGAAAAGTGGCGGCGTGGTAGTTGATTCGCGCGCGCCGGTATTGAATCAGGATGGAACAGCTATACAAACAACCAACGCAGGCCATAATACGCATGGCAGTTTACAGGATATAAACGGACAATGGTATGTATTTTACCACAGACCGCCACGTGGATTTGGATATGCCCGCCAGCCTGTGGTAGCGCCGGTTAGCGTTAAGTGGGATCAGAAACCTGTATCAGAAGGTGGCACTGTTACTATCAGAGCTTATGATCCGTATGCACCGGATGGCACATGGTCTGCCAGGGATAGCCAGGGAAGAGAATATAAAGGCGCCGAGGTAACGTCTGAAGGTTTCCATTTTTATGGGCTTGATCCTTATCAATACTATTCAGCGGGTTATGCTTCTTATCTTTCTAACGGTAGCATTCAGCAGGATTCATGGGATATCTGGGATAACCACATGCCCATTGAAAAGGCGAAGAGCGGCAACATCATTGGCTATAAATACTTTGGCTTTGGCGGACTTAAAACCGCTCAAAAAGGTTTAAAACCCTTTGAAGGAACTAAACCGGGAAATGCTACTAAATTTAACCTATGGCTTACCCCAAAAACAGACAAAGCCTTCAAGGTTAACGTTTGGCTGGATGGCCCGTGGGACAATGCCACCTGGAAAGGCAAAAAGATAGCTGAGATAGTTATCCCCGCCAATTCAAAGCAAGAAGTAACGCAGTTTACCGCTGACGTTGCTAAGTTTGTAGACAACATAGGTAAAAAGCATGCTATCTTCCTGGTAGCAGAAGGAACTGACGGCGACGTACTTTTCGATTTAATGGGACTTGGGTTCAGCTCTAAAACCAAGAAAATCGCTCGTCCGGTTGTGCCAACTGTAAATATAGCTGTGGGTGGACAAGCAGTAACTCTTCCGGCTACTCCGTTAAGATCAACCAATGCCAACGGAATTACCGGGTATGATATTTACGAAACGACGTATAAATATAGTGCAGGCACGGCAGCCCCTGTTATCACCGCATCATCAAATAATCCTGCTGTTAAAATAAGCATTACTCAGCCCGAAACACCTAAAAGTATGGCAGTGGTGAAGTTTGATTACAAAGGTGTGGTTAAAACGTATAACGTTATATTAGCTCCACAATAAACACTTTCAGCAGGTAACACATATCTAACAGTAAAAAGCGGCAGGTCTCGTAAAAAGGACCCTGCCGCTTTTTAATTAATACAGGTTGTATGCTGCAGCAGTTTTGTATCAGGGTGCAGCAGCCCCCTGCTACGCTACACCAATACCGCTGACAAGATTATGCGGGTGGCTTAGGTGGCTCACCCCGGCTCTGAGCCTCCCCTTCTCGTTATCTGATCAAAACACACTACGTGTTCTTTTGTATTCTGTAATATGGCAGCAACAGACAATGATTTAAATTCCCTTTCGCGGGAACAGTTGATAGAAGAAATAATAAAATTGCGAACCGGGATTCGCAAGCATCGCGATAGTACCGGGCACGAGTTGTGCTGGCACCATCCTGATCTGTGGGCGCTGCTGCCCGAAAAAGCAGAGCCGCATATAGCCGTGCCGGAGTGGCCCGTGTTTATGAGAGGTTGCATACGTTACCGTACATCGTTAGACGAACAGCAACCCTACGCTCCGCGAACGGGGGAAGCATTTAAAAAATAATGTGGCTGGAGTAATCAATTATTTTCAAACCGCCCCGTTTTCTTTTTAAGGGCTATTTTATATACAATCAGTTCCATATCTATGCCTATATGGCTATCGCTGTCGGTTATCCCGTGCGAGGGATGATTATTCGGGTTTTCTGAAAGTGGCATAATACGGTGGATCAAAGCTTGCATAATACGTTGCCGTTCGGTCATGTCTATTACCTCCTCAAACGTTCCCCACGCTATCACGCTTTGCCATTTAAATATGGTTTGAATTTCATCAATCTCAAAACACACTTCGGGATTTTTACGCATCATTTCAATCTTTTTCCCGTTAGAGGAATGCCCGTATATACATGCGCCATCATATACGTAGTTTACCGGTACAATGTAGGTTACTCCGTTTGCATGGCAAGCTATTCTTGCTGTCACTTGTCGTTTCAGCAGAGCGTCAATTTGCAGTTCATTTAATTCCCCTAACATAACTTTATGTTTTGCGTATAAAGGTACACGACCATTTTTATAGTACACGTGGTACGGGTCACATTTATTCCTGATCTAAATCATATTTGTGTTCGAAAATTTATAAAATGTTTGCCTTTTTATAAAATTGATTTGATTAACTTTAGACAATACCCTTCCTATCATTTGTTTCTGTGTGTATGCGTTTAAGCGAAAAACCGGTCATTCCCGGTGAGCAACAGCTCAATTCAAAAAGAATTACTGAAAATAGTCTCTTTCGTAAACTGATCGAAAGCAGTCATGAGGGTATTAGTTTACTTAACGACAAGTTCGAAGTTGTTTTTCGCAGCCCCTCAGCCGTACGGATAAGTGGCCATATAGATACTGAACTATCTTGCTTATCCACCTCCGAACTAATTCATCCTGATGATTGGCCGCAAGTTGTTGTGGTACTTGAAAAATTGAAACAAACCCCCGGGGCGATTCAGACCCTGAGCTTTCGTTCAAAACATCGCCACGGAAATTATATATGGCTGGAGTGTACCTATACCAATGCGTTGCATGAGCCGGGTATTGAAGCCATCATCTGTAATTTTAGAGACATTACTGAAAAGAAGCGATCAGAAAAAGTGTACCAGCAAACCATGCAGGAATTGCTGGCCTATAAATACGCGCTGGATGAATCGGCCATTGTGGCTATTACTGATCAACGGGGCGTTATTAACCACGTTAATGATAACTTTTGCCGCATATCCAAGTACTCGGCTGACGAGTTGATCGGGCAGGATCACCGCATTATTAATTCATCTTTTCATGAAAAGGATTTTATTCGCGAATTATGGCGTACCATTGCAAGCGGTAAGATATGGAAGGGTGAGCTAAAGAATAAAGCTAAAGACGGAACACACTATTGGGTTGATACCACCATTGTGCCTTTTCTTGACGAGAAAAAAAAACCTTATCAATATGTAGCGATACGCTCAGACATTACCGAGCGTAAACATTCAGAAATACAGCTGCACACCCTCAACGACAATTTGCAAAAACACACCAAGGAACTCGCAATGTCAAACGATGAGCTGGAGCAGTTTGCGTACGTAGCCTCGCATGATCTGCAGGAACCTTTGCGTATGGTGACCAGCTTTTTAACCTTACTTGAAAATAAATACACAGCCGCATTAGACGATAAGGGCCGGCAATACATACACTTTGCTGTTGATGGAGCCAAGCGTATGCGCCAGATCATTCTTGACCTGCTTGAATTTTCAAGGGTGGGCCGTAAAGAAGAGAAAATAGAAGAAGTTGACATGAATCAACTGCTTATTGAAACACTCAACCTTTTAAGCAAACAAATAGAAGAGCAAGGAGCGCAGGTAAAATACCAGCATTTACCAGTACTAACCACCTACAAAGCTCCGCTTAGGCAGGTTTTTCAAAACCTGATAGGCAATGCGCTGAAATACCAGCGGGCAGACGCCTCCCCCATTATTAAGGTTGAGTGCAAGGACTTAGGCCAGTATTGGCAAATAGCTGTACACGATAACGGGATAGGGATAGAGCAAGAGTATTACGACAAAATATTTATCATTTTTCAGCGGCTGCATAACAAGGAAGAATATTCGGGTACGGGGATGGGGCTGGCCGTCACCAAAAAGATCATAGAGAATTTTGGCGGAAAAATTTGGGTAGAGTCAACCCCTGGCGAAGACAGCATTTTTTATTTCACCTTATTAAAAAACACATAATGAAACCTATCCAAATACTATTGGTAGAGGATAATGAGGGTGATATCTTGTTAACTACTGAGGCGCTGTCAGAAAGCCGTATCGCAAATAAGATAAGTGTAATTAAAGACGGTAAGGCGGCTATTGTCTTCTTTGAGTCTTTAACTGACAAAAAGGCCATACCCGATCTTATCCTTTTAGATATTAACCTTCCTAAAAAAAGCGGGCACGAAGTATTGCATTATATAAAGAACAGCGAAGATTTTAAACACATCCCTGTAATTATGCTTACAACGTCCTCGTCAGAAAAGGATATTCTGCACTCTTACCAAAATTATGTTAATTGTTATATTACCAAACCCATTGATCTGAACGATTTTATGCATGCGGTAACAAAGATCGAAGACTTTTGGATCAGTATAGTATCTATTCCCCACAAATAAATGGACCGCCGCGCTTTAAAAATTTTGGTAATTGAGGACAACCCGGGCGACTTTGTGTTGGTTGAGGACTTTTTGCACGACCAAATTGAAACGCCAATTATTCAACATGCATCAAATTTTAAATCGGCACTGGCTGAACTTTCTGAATGCGATGCTGAATTTGACATTGTACTACTTGATATTACCCTACCGGACAAAGCCGGCGAACCACTCATTCAAGCTATTATAAACTCTTGCCCTAATGCGCCTGTAATTGTATTAACCGGCCATGCTGATTTTTCGTTTAGCGTAAGATCTTTGTCGCTGGGCGTGGCTGACTATCTTCTAAAAGACGAACTCACCTCCCTCTCTTTATATAAAAGTATTATTTATAGTACTGAACGGAGGCGTCAAAGCGATGAGCTTGCTTCATCTCAACTAAAATACAGTGAACTTTTTCAGCTTAGCCCGCTGCCGATGTGGGTATTTGACCTGACAACGCTACGCTTTCTGGATGTTAACGACTCGGCTTTAAGGCATTACGGGTATTCGCGCGACGAGTTTCTCGGTATGACTATACTTGACATAAGGCCCGCGAGTGAAACCGCCATGGTCAATAAAATTGTTCAGGATCACCGAAACAGCAGGCAATTTGTTAAACGAGGAGTATTTCTCCATCAAAAAAAAAGCGGAGAACTTATTCAGGTAGATATACAGAGCAACTCGGTTGATTACCAGGGTAAAGAAGCTAAAATAATTTTAGCTAATGACATTACCGAAAGACTGAATTATATTAACGAGATAGAAACGCAGAACAAAACCTTAAAGGATATATCCTGGATGCAATCGCATATCATACGTGCACCGTTATCCCGAATAATGGGTTTGGTGCCCTTAATGGAGGATTTAAAGAACCGGTTGAGTGATTACCCCGGCGAAATGGACATTATGCTGGAATATCTTATGGTCTCGGCACTTGAGCTTGACCAGGTAATAAAGGATATTACAAATAAGATCAATGTAGACAAGGATGAAGAATGACCTAATCTTTTTACTCATCTATTGCGTAAAACGAAGGTGAAGGTGGGAATACTTCGTTAGGGTTGGTTGATATTTTTAATCAACAGCAAATTACAACATTTAACCACGTAGCTTTTCAAGCTTACGGATAGTTACCCACGATGCTAAGAATAGACCCTAAATTGAAATGAGCCAGGCAAGTAATTATATGTTATTGGGCGTTAAAGAACGTTCAGACCGATTGATGAATTATTTTCTCATTGGATATTTTTTTATTGGTTGCAGTTTTGCGTTTTTTTATGACACCTGGCTTATAGCAATTGGTATTGGCGGCATTTGCCTGTTAGCTTATTATTCTGTTAAGTACATGCTGCCAGAGTCTGATCTTTATCAATACGTGCTCAGTGCCGTTTACGGCGTATTCATGGCACAGTTTATTTATCAGATGCATGGTTTGTTCGAAATGCATTTTTTTGCGTTTATAGGGAGTGCGCTGCTTATTACCTATCAAAACTGGAAACTTCAGATTCCGATGTTAGTTGTGGTTATGCTCCACCATGCCGTATTTGGCTATTTGCAAAATGCCGGATTTTCTGAAGTATATTTTACCCGACTTGAATTTTTTGATCTTCCTACATTTATAATGCATATAAGTTTAGCCGGCGTAATATTTTTTGTGTGCGGATTGTGGTCATATCAACTTAAAAAACATAACGAACTTTACTTACTGCAAGCACTGCATGTTGCCGAATTAGAAAAAGAAGCACTGATATCAGAAGAACGCCTTGCACGCAAAACAGAGCAAAAATTACTAAACGAAATGCTGGAGCAAAAAGCAAAAGAATTGGCCGTTTCTAACGCCGACCTTGAGCAGTTTGCCTACGTAGCCTCGCATGACCTGCAGGAGCCTTTGCGCATGGTAACCGGATTTTTAGGGCAGATTAATAAAAAGTATGGCGAGGTGTTTGATGAAAAGGGCAAGCAGTACATGTACTTTGCTGTAGATGGTGCCGCCCGCATGCGCCAGATAATACTTGACCTTTTGGATTACTCGCGCGTTGGGCGCACAGATGATCAGCGGGAAAAGATAGACCTGCAGGAGTTAGTTTTGGAAATAATCGGTTTATTTAGAAAGCAGGTTGAAGAACTTAACGCCGATATTGATGTTGCTCAATTGCCTGTTTTAAACACTTTTAGAGGGCCTGTGCGACAAATATTTCAAAACCTTATTGGCAATGCTTTAAAATACCATCATGCGGGTAGTGCGCCCGTTGTTAAAATATCGGTTGAAGATAAGGGCGATCGCTGGAAATTTGCCGTAGCAGATAATGGTATAGGCATCAATGCGGCTCATCTCAAAGAAATTTTTCTGCCTTTTAAACGCTTGCACACCCGCGAAGAATACCCGGGCACCGGCATGGGGCTTGCAATTACCAAAAAGATAGTAGAGAATCTTTGCGGTAATATTGCAGTTGAATCTTTAAAGGGAAATGGAAGTACGTTTTATTTTACATTACCTAAAGCCTGTTAGGTGTTCCGCTTTAATTAATTGATGATCTCGCCTTTGTTATTAGCCAACCTTTCGCGCCATTTTTGTAAATCCCCGGGCGTTTGTCTTATCCAGTCTGCCACCTCTCCAATTATCTTTAAGGGTTCGCGGGTTCGATAGGAACGCGTGGGGTTACCCGGAAATTTTTTGTCGGTAACGTTCGGGTCGTTTTCAAAACTTCCTGTCGGTTCAACTATATAAACGCGTTCGGGCCCCTCGCCTTTTGCTAATGCCGCAGCAAGGCCAGCCCCATTAGCCAGCGCAGTGAAATAAATATGATTCATCAGCAGTTCAGGCTGGTAGTTGGACCCACGCCCGGCAGTCAAAAAATCGCCGATCTGCATATCTGATTTTGTACCGTGATAAAATGGCCCCTTGTCAGAAGGTTGTGAAGTAAACGAGGCCGCCAATTCCCTATTCTTCATTGCGTTGTCAAAGTCACCCAATTCTTCGTAACATTTGGCAATATTCAAATATAAGGAAGCATAAGCGCCCTTAACTGCGTCACCATCAACTTTTAATGCAAACTGCAAAGCCGTTTGGCACCATTTTAATTTGTCGGAGACAGTTTTTTGATGCCGGGCCACATAATGGGCGGCGGTAAATTTTTCAAAGTCGTTTGTCGCTTCATTCCAGGCTTGAAAAAATAGTTTGCTTGCTTCTTCAGGTTGGCCTTTTTCTTCCATAGCCATGCCTTGGATACAAAGTTGGACAACGTTGTTGCTTGGGTTAAATTCCATGTTACTATTAAATATCCGCTGTTATAACGGCAAATGTGCAGATTGGCGCATACCTTTTTACAAAAATAAGCATCTGCATTAAACCATCTAAGGCTAAAACACTCTATTATAATAACACCGCAATTGCCATGATGGTGATAAAGTGAGTATAGTTTTTAGGTTATAATTTAGTTTTGACCGCTCCGACGTTTCGGGGCGGTTTTTTTGTTACATTTGCCATCCGAAATATTTTCCCGGAGAGGTGTCTGAGTGGTCGAAAGAGCACGCCTGGAAAGTGTGTATACGCCAAAAGTGTATCGAGGGTTCGAATCCCTCCCTCTCCGCACAGCCTGCAAATGAAATATTTGCAGGCTTTTATTTTGCAGTCAAAACCTTTATTTATTCATCAATTCCTAAAAAGGGCGTAATGTATTAAGCTGTTTTACGTCGCTTGCTTAGGTCGATATACAGAAACCAAAACGGGACATGCAATAATTATCAAAGTCCGATCACCTTAAACTCGGTTCTTCTGTTATGTGCATGCTCGTCAGCAGTGCAGTTTACACCAATTTTGCAACCATTCACCAGTTTTGTTGCACCAAATCCCCGCGGAATTAGTCGGCCCTTTTCAATGCCGTGTGTCACCAGATAATTTACCATACCCTGCGCCCGTGCCTGGCTAAGCTTCACATTCTTCGCGGCATTGCCCCGACTATCTGTATGCGATGCTATTTCTATCCGCACAGTTGGGTTATCTTTCAAAAATCCGGTCAATTTTTCCAGGTCGGCAATCGCTTCGGGACGAATATTTGTGCTGCCGGTATCGTAGTAGATGTTGGATAATGTAATAGCTTGGCCCGGAACAGTTTGTTCCACCGCCAGTTCCAATTTAACATATAAAGTAGCGCTGCGGTTTAATCCTTTTGTAGTTACTTTTTCAATGTTGGAGATATAACCACCCTTTTTACCGGAGATGGAAAAATCGCTGCCGGCATCTAATTGCATACTGAAGCTGCCATCAGCCTGGTTTTGAACCTCAGTATTTTTATTTTGTGTGATATTAATTGAGTTAACAGCAACACCCGTTTCCGGCTGTGTTGTGTTTTTGTCGATCACCCTACCGGCAAGCGTAAACCGAGGGTCATTATGCGAGATACTGATCGGCAGGTCGATGCCTTGATTGTTAAAGTTATTTATAGTTAGTTGCTGCGTAGTGGTAGCTATACCATGACTGCTGCCGCTTATCGTGTAATCAGCAGCGCTTAGGGCGTTAAATACAACTTTACCGCTATTGTCTGTTTGCTTCTGCTGTCTTCCACCGGGGCCATCCAGATACACAGCAACGCCGGAAAGCGGCGAACCTGTTTGCTCGTCGGTTACGTTAACAGTAAGGTTTTTAACCGGGATAACCACCGGCGCTATATCAACCTTAGCAGGCGGCACTATCACAACCGGGGCCACCACAGGCGCTTCTGTTTTTTTATGCTTACCAATGCTTACGCCAATGCCCATGCTGTACTGAAAATGATAATTTACAGCCGGCGATAACGATATGCGGTATTGTGCTTGGGTAAAAACCCACGCGGCCTTAAATACATTAAACTGCAAACCCGCGCCTAAAGGAACGTAAGCGCCTTTTGAACCTTTATATAACGACCCACCCACACCAACAGAAGCGTAGGGAACTAAGGCATGCCTGTCGGTAAGCAGTTTTAAATTTAAGCCGGCGTTGACATCCAGTAAAAACTCATCGCTGCCGTTGCTTGTACCGTTTTTATACAGATAGTCGGTAAAACTGGCGCCAACAGAGGAAACGATATCTATCCTCGGATGCAGCCCTTTCAGGTAACTTACACTAAACCCGCTTTGCATCTCGCCGATGTTGCTCCACAAGTTGTTTTTTAAAACATTGCTTAGGGATGTTGCGCGTATTTGCTGCGCAGTATTAAAATCGTTATAAAAAACATTAAACACTAATGTTGATGGTTTCTTCTCGCTACCCGACTGGGCTAACAATTGCAAGGTAATGCTGCAGGCAATAAAGGCAAGTGTTAGGTGTTTCATCATGGTTTTATTGATTCCTGTCTTTCCTTTTTTACTACTGCCGCCGACGGCGTTATAATATTAAAAATTGCCGGTTCGCTGCGCCCTTGTATGTTCATATCGGCGGTTTGTATCGGCGCGCCATCGGCATCCAGTGTTTGTACCGTCCATATAAACCTGCGGTTGTTGGTTGAATCTATCATAGGCAGGTTGGGCCGCCAAACATATTGCGTGCTGCCTTTTATGGCGGGTTCATTTAACAAAGGGCGGTTGCCTCTAAAAGCCTGCATGGGCGTTTGCCCCGGCAGCACTTCAAATACCTGTACCAGATAGGTCGGCAAGCCTTGCTGTAAGGTGGGCGTCACCGGAGTCCATCTAAAAACAATAACGCTTTGCGCAGTACGTGCGTCTAAAGCCGCGCCATTAGCAGGACTCATTAACAATGGCATCTGGTAGGATACCACAAAAAACGGGCGTGTTTGCCTTGCCCTTACCACATCCCCTGCAGTATTGGTTACCTCCACCAACAATTGATACTGGCCTGGTGTAATGCGCCCGGTGCGGCGCAACAATGCCCCCACGCTGCCGTTAAAAGTTAAATTTTGCAGTTGCAGCGCCTCGCCCATAGTAAATTGGTTCACGCCCGGGCGTAAAGTATAAACCCGCGCCTGGCCTATGTTTGATACAGCTATCACCGCTCCGGCCTCAGTAAGGATGGTGGTTTTTAATTTTACAGCAGGGTTATCAGCTATTGGCCCTGCCATATAGTTTACGATCATCATCCCGTTAATAGCATTGCCCCAATCAGCTAAAAAAGGCTGCGGCCGGCTGTTAAGCGCCAGGTTAACGTTAATCTGTGCTGTCGCCTCACGTGAGCTTAAAAACATCCCTGTTAACAGCGTAATTATAAAGGTTGATCTTAGCATCTTTCTCATATCCATCTAAAATCTATATTGTAATCCGGTACGCAAACTGGTTTCCATATATCGCGGATCGCCGGCATATACCGGGGTAAGCGAACTGCCCAGCAGCTCCGTTCCGTACCGGTAAAGGTTTGCCGTAAATAATAATTGCCACGTTAGTTTTTTGTAGATATCCCAGTCGAAGCCGGCGCTACCTAAAAAGTTCTTGTTAGCTGTAAAAGGTGCAGTATTGGTAAGGCTGTATTGCATCTGGCTCTTAAGTTTAAAGTTTTTACCAGTCTTCCAGTTCAACCCGGCTGTGCCGCTAAACAAGGTAAGATCAAGTAGCGGCGAAGTGTTTTTAAACCACATCAGGCTCAAATCGGGATTAATGCTGCTTTTAAAAAAAGTAGGCACATACAATAATAATACGGTTTGTGTACTATTCCGGGTAACGTTTGATGGCACTATAGTTGTTTCATCATAAGTACTCCAGGTATAAGTGGCGCTCAGCAGGTTACTCATATTAGTAGTGGTCCAGGTGTAAGTGGGGTTAATAGTTAAATCGTTATTCACGCTCCTATAACCGGATGTGTTGTTAGCGCTATAGCCAAAGTTGTTGAAACTTGCGTTAAGGCTTAATTTATCGTTAAATTGGGTAAACGTATTAATATTGGCAATAAACTGTTTGGTAATGCCCGGCCCCGACAGATGGCTCAGATTACCCAAACGCTGCCCGGCGCTGGCGGTAACGTTGATCTTCTTTTTCCACACGTTGAAGCGAGTATTAGCCGTATAGTCCATTCGGTCAGTATTCATAAACGGATATCCTGCTGTATAATAGCCTGCGCCGTAATAGTTAAATTTGGCACCGATCTCCCAGTCGCTGCCTTTTTTTATTACTCCCAGCATTACCGCATTGTCTTTATTGGTGGAGGTGTGGGCATCAATAAAGGGCTTAAAGTTTTTAACTATTGAGGTTGATAGCGGCGTATTAAGGTTATTGGTATGATAGCTTTGCGCCAGCTCAACATTAAATGTCCAGCCATCGCCTGTTGTGGCTTTTGCCAAAAAGCTGAGTATCATATTATCCTGCGGATCCAAAGGCGGCAGTGGCGGCGAGCTTACAGAACTGGTTAGATCTCGTGCCTTCACAAAGTTGAATCCAACAAAATATTTACCTTCCTCTTCCAGGCCCAGCTGCGCCATCCACTGGTTACGCTGATAAGAGCCAATGGTACCGGGGTTTGGCGGGATAATAGTTGGTGCTATATAATTTACCGGCCTTTGTGATACACCATTAAACAGTTTGATGCGGAACTTACCCGGCGACAGGTTTACACCATACCCAAATATGCCGAGGTCGCCGGTGCTGAGGTCGCTGTACTTAAGTGTTTGCGTCCCTAATAGAATCTCGGTAAAGCCAAACTTCGGGGCTATGCCGAAACTGTTTGCCGGGTTGGTTAAAAACTGCCACAAATTTTGCTTAACCGCACCTGGTGTTACGAAATTGTTCTGTAAGGCACTAAAGTTAAAATTGAAGGGAATGGTCCATTTACCCACGTTAATAACAGGATTAAATGTATACCGCACCTGGTGCCAGGGTTTGCGCGGCTGGTAAAAATAGGGTGTTGAAGCGGACGGCGTTCTGTCCAGCCCATAACCTTCATACCAAATACCCATATCACCGGTAATGGTAACTTTTTTCTTTTTGGTTGTGTCCTGCTGCGCGCTGGCGTTAAGGGCCAACAGCAACAAACCTGTAAAAGCAACCTTTATATAATGGTTCATTTTTTTGGGGGTATACTTTACGGTTATTTATCAGCTACTTCCGGCTTAGGTTAAAGTTGGAAGTGTTTCCGTTCCCATTTGCTACCAAAAAACTCAAGAGGCGACTGTGAATGACTATGCGGCGGACAATCATATTATTGGTTTGTTACTGTCGCTATTTTTTTTGACGAACGGCGGGTCCGATTTTAAAAATAGAAATCTCGGCATTACCGACAGGTTTCCTTTCGCGATTTAACGCCTGCACGTTCCAAACATATTTTTTCCCTATAGCAAACTTTACAAGCGGTAATACCTGGAGCCAATTTCCGCTATCCTTTTCAAAAATCGGCTTATTACCTCTGAACGCCTGTTCGGGCGATTGGTCTCCCTTTATCTCTACAATTTTTATCTTATAAGTTTCCTGGCCGGTAGCAGTTGTAAGCGGATACCAGCTAAACTGCGGTGCCTCATTTGCCGCTATAGTAACACCATTTGCCGGTGAGTTTAACTTAAGCGTGCCTGCTGTAACAATGGGTGCTTTCTCAACTTTAAAAGAAAAGGCCTCGCTGGTGCCGTTATTTGCTCCGACGGGTTTTCCCTCGCGGTTAAGGGCTTGCACGTTCCAAACGTATTTTTTACCGGTTGCAAACTTAACAAGGGGTAACACCTGTAAAAAGCTGGGGCTATCCTTTTCAAAAATTGGTTTATTACCTCTGAACGCCTGTTCGGGCGATTGGTCTCCCTTTATCTCTACAATCTTTATCTTATAACCCTCCTGGCCGGTACCGGTTGTAAGCGGATACCAGCTAAACTGTGGTGCCTCACCTGCCGCTATAGTAACTCCGTTTGCCGGTGAGTTTAACTTAACGGAGCCTGCCGTAACAGCAGGTGCCTCTTCAACTTTAAAAGAGAAGGTTTCGCTGGTGCCGTTATTTGCTCCGACGGGCTTTCCCTCGCGGTTAAGGGTCTGCACGTTCCAAACATATTTTTTCCCTGTAGTAAACTTTACAAGGGGTAATACCTGGAGCCAATTTCCGCTATCCTTTTCAAAAATCGGCTTATTACCCCTTAACGCCTGTTCAGGTGATTGGTCTCCTTTTATCTCTACAATCTTTATCTTATAACCCTCCTGGCCGGTGCCGATTGTAAGTGGATACCAGTTAAACTGCGGTGCCTCGCCCGCTGCTATAGTAACACCGTTCGCCGGTGAGTTTAATTTAACGGTGCCTGCCGTAACAGCAGGTGCCTCTTCAACTTTAAAAGAGAAGGTTTCGCTGGTGCCGTTATTTG
>Ga0164241_10000355_pt1 | contig 91649 bp, 94 predicted proteins | sample OricomyardsoilBY_FD_108780 | JGI IMG/M metagenome (GOLD analysis project Ga0164241, IMG submission 108780) | Backyard soil microbial communities from Emeryville, California, USA - Original compost - Back yard soil (BY) | ecosystem: Environmental > Terrestrial > Soil > Unclassified | place: USA... | reverse complement strand
GGCGAGGCAGGCCAATGGCGGCATCGCCGCCGCGATGGCGCTCGGCGGCACCGTCATGCCGCCCGACATGACCGTCGCCGTCTCGTTCAACCTCGCCACCTATCGCGGCCAGCAGGGCTTCTCAGGCGCCGTCGTCGCCCGCGTCTCCGACCATGTCTGGGTCTCCGGCGGCGTCGCCGGATCGACGGTGCGCGGCTCCACCGGCGGAAGAGCTGGTGTCACCTTCGGATGGTGAAGCCCATGCCAAGATCCAACAGGGAAATCGAAGCGCCGACGCGCGAAACGGCCGTACCGCCAGCGGCCAAGCCATGAAGCAGCCTGGAAAAGCGGCGATGAGTTGCGCTCGGAAAATGTGGCTCCCCGGGACGGATTCGAACCATCGACCAACCGGTTAACAGCCGGTTGCTCTACCGCTGAGCTACCGGGGAGCAGCCCGAAGGCGAGGCGGGCCTATAGCAGCAGGGTTTCGCGGGATGCAAGGCGCTTGCGGCGCTTTTTCAGGCGGCGAACTGCTCCATCGAGATACGCTCGTCGAGGGCATGTTCGGGGTCGAACAGGAGGGTCAATGCCTGGCTGCGGTCCATGCAGATTTCGACCGTCGCGATGTCGCGCACCTCGTGCTGATCGGCGACGGCGGAGACCGGCCGCTTCACCGGATCGAGCACGCGCAGCGAGACCCGGACATCGTCCGGTACGAGCGCGCCGCGCCAGCGCCGGGGACGGAACGGGCTGATCGGGGTCAACGCCATCAGCTTGGAGTTCAAGGGCAGGATCGGCCCCTGCGCCGACAGATTGTAGGCGGTCGAGCCGGCCGGCGTCGCGACCAATACACCATCGCAGATCAGCTCGGGCAGGACGACGCGGCCGTTGATCGAGACCTCGAGCCAGGCGGTCTGCCGCGTCTCGCGCAGCATCGAAACCTCGTTGATCGCATTGTGGCGGACGATCTCGCCACTGACCCGCGTCGCTGTCATTTCGAGCGGCGCCACCGCGAAGGCGCGGGCCCGCGCCAGCCGTTCGACCAGTGCCTCGATCCGCCATTCGTTCATCAGGAAGCCGACGGTGCCGCGATTCATGCCGAACACCGGGCAGACACGCCCGCGCGCCAGCATCTCGTGCAGCGTCTGGAGCAGGAAACCGTCGCCGCCGAGCGCGACGATCCGTTCGGCCTCCTTCAACGAGACGAAGTCGTAGCGGTCGCGCAGCAACGCCTCGGCGGCGAGCGCCGCTTCGGCGTTGGAGGCGACCAGCGCCGTCGGCGTGTCGAGCGCGTTCATGCCCCGCCTTGCTAGTGGCCGCAATCCCATGTGCCAAGCCGGGATGACGCAAGCCAGCGCGGATTGGCGGCGCATCATTGCCGGGTTAGACCAGCGCGCATGGGGGCGCCGCTGTTCATCCTGTCCTTTCGTCATCGCGACGAGCTCTCCCGGCTCGCCGAGAGCGCGGGGTGGCAGCCGATCGCGGCGCGGCGCGCCGACAATGTCGAGGCGCGCTTCGTCGCGTCGGGCGCGGCGGTCGCGCTGATCGATGCGCGCGGCGCGCTCGCCGAGGGGCGCGACGCGGTGCGCGCCATCGCCGACGCGGTCGAGGCGAACGGGGCGGCGCTGCTCGTCCTCCTGTCGCGCGGCGATGGCGATGCGCTGGGCGAGATGCACGCGCTGGGCGCGACGCACTTCCTGATGAGTCCCTTTGCCGACGCGCAGCTTGGCCATGCGGTGCGCTTCGCCCGGCGCCATGCCGAGCGGGTCGCCGGCCCGCGCCCGACGCGGCGCGCGGGGGAGGAAAGCGAATCCTGGCGCTGGCGGCCGGGCTCGCGCACCGTCGAGCTCAGCCCCGCGCTCGCCCGCAAGGCCGGGCTCGGCGCGGACGGCGACCGGAGGATCGGCCTGATGGAGCTGCTTCGCAAGCTCGATCCCGAAGGCCGGCGCGCGGCGCGCGGCGCGATCCGCCGGGTGATGGCGACCGGCGAGGCGACCGCCTTCGCGCATGGCGACGCCGAGGCACCCGGCGCGCGGATCGCGCACCATGTCCGCATCCGCGCGGAAGGGGAGATCGTCGGCCGCGCCGAGTCGATCCCATCGGACGAAACCGGCGGCGCGGCGAGCCGCGATCCGTTGACGGGCGTGAGCGACGCGCGGGCGGCGCGGGCGTGGATCGGCGCGCGGCTGGCGGACGCGCATCGCGGGCCGGTGGTCGCGCTGCTGCTCGGGGTCAGCCGGTTCGACGCGATCAACGCCGCCTTCGGCCGGGCGAGCGGCGACGCGGTGCTCCAGGCGATGGCGCGGCGGATCGAGCGCCGCGCCGAGGCGGACGGGCACGGCCGCCTGGCCGCGCGGCTGGCGGGCGCCGAGTTCGCGGTGTTGCTCGACGCGCCGGCGACATTGGGCGACGGGAGATTCCTGGCGGGCGAACTGGTCGAGGCGGTGTCGCGGCCGTTCGCGGCCGGCGACCATGTCGTGACATTGGCCTGCCGCGCCGGCGTCGCGGTCTCGCAGGCGGGCGACGATGCCGCCGCCCTGCTGCGCCGCGCCAGTGCCGCGCTCGCCGAGGCCAAGGCCGGCGACGGCGCGCCGGTGCGGGTGCTGGAGGAAGGGGCCGAGAGCGAGACGGCGCGCGAGGGCCGGCTCGAGATCGACCTGAGGCGCGCGCTCGACAAAAACGAGATCGAGATCCGTTTCCAGCCGCAGGTCTCGATCGCGACCGGCGCGATCGTCGGCGCCGAGGCGCTGGCGCGCTGGCGCCATCCCGGGCTCGGCGAGCTCGGCGCATCGACATTGCTGCGCGTGGCGGAGCGATCGGATTATCTCGCCCAGCTTTCGGACCATGTGCAAAGGAAGGCGATCGCCGAGGCCGCGGCCTGGCCGGCGGCGCTCGGCGGCCTGCGGCTCGCGGTCAACATCACCGCCGCCGACATCGCGCGGCCGGGCTTCGCCGCGATGTTCCTCGCGATGGTGCGCGAGAGCGGCTTCGATCCGGCGCGGCTGACCGTCGAGGTGACCGAAAGCGGGCTGATCGAGGATCTGGCCGGCGCGGCCGGGCTGCTCGCCGAGCTGCGCGGCGGCGGGCTCAGGGTCGCGATCGACGATTTCGGCACCGGCTATTCGAGCCTCGCTTATCTGAAGGCATTGCCGCTCGATTATCTCAAGATCGACAAGCGCCTCGCCCAGGACATCGCCGGTTCCATGCGCGACCGGATCGTCGTGCGCGGCGTCATCGACATGGCGCGCTCATTGGGGCTCGACGTGGTGGCGGAAGGGGTGGAGACCGAGGCGCAGCTCACCCTGCTCGCGCAGGAGGGGTGCACGCTCTACCAGGGCTTCCTGTGCGCGCCGCCGGTGGATGCGGAGGCGCTGGCGGCGCTGGTCACCGTCGCGGGCTGAATTCGTTCATGCGAAGCTGTCGGTGGACATGCGAGGCGTTGGCGCATGTGAGAACCAGATAGGTTATCTGACTTGACATTTTCGCGCAAATATGGAATAAAAGAAGAATTGGCGCGGCACGAGGCGGGTGATGGCGGACGAGAGCAAGCGGCGCGGCGCGCGGCGATGGACGGGGGCGATGCGCGAGACGTTCCTCGAAACCCTGTCCCAGACCTGCAACGTGCGGCAATCGGCGGTGGCGGCCGGCGTGACGCCGTGGCGCGCCTATGAGCTGCGGCTCCGCGATGCCGGGTTCGCGCAGGAATGGGGCGCGGCGCTGGCGGCGGGTTATGCGCGCGTCGAGGAGCGGCTGGTCCGCGACGCCGCGGGCGAGGGTGGTCCCGACGCGCCGCCGATGGACAAATATGACCGCGAGCAGGCGCTCAACCTGCTCAAATTCCACCACGGCGCGGTCGGGCGACCGCATGCCGGCGGGACGCCGCCGCGCGCCGCGACCGAGGCGGAAACCGACGCCGCGATCCTGAAGAAGCTCGCGGCGCTGAAGCGGCGGATGAAGGGCTGATCCCGCGTCGCGCCGGTTGCGCGCGCGGGAGCCAGGGAGAAGGGTTTCACGCGAAGGCGCGAAGGCGCGAAGAAGGAAAGAGAGTTTCGCGCGGAGACGCGGAGGGGCCGCGCTCTTCAAACCGCGAAGCGACTTATCGTCCGCTCCGCACCGAAGCGTGCCGGCTTTGCCGGAAAGCAGGGCAGACTCGGACCCCCCGCGCCTCCGCGTCTCCGCGCGAATCATGCAATCTTCGGGACGGGAGTGGATGATGGAGGTCGCAAAGCCGGACGCGGTGGCGCTGCTGGCGCGGGAGGACGAGCCCGTGCAGCGCCGCGTGCTGAGCGCGCTCAGCCGGCCGCAGAAGCGCGAGCTCGACGAGCGGTGGCATCGCTGGGCGCATGACGGCCAACTGCCACCGCCGGCTGCCGCCGGGGCGGGCCAGGGCGAATGGCGGGTGTGGATGCTGCTCGCCGGGCGCGGCTTCGGCAAGACCCGCGCCGGGGCCGAATGGGTGAGCGCGCGGGCGCGGGCCGACCCGTCGCTCCGGATCGCGCTGGTCGGCCGGACCAACGAGGAGGTCCGCAAGGTGATGATCGAGGGCGAAAGCGGGCTCTTCGCGGTCGCGCGCGCCGGCGAACGCTTCGGCTGGGCGGCGACGGCGGGCGCGCTCGAATTCCCGTCGGGCGCGCTGGGCTTCGTCTATTCGAGCAGGAATCCGGAGAAGCTGCGCGGGCCGCAGCATCATCTGGCCTGGTGCGACGAGCTCGCCAAATGGGCCAATCCCGACGCGACCTGGGACAATCTGATGCTCGGGCTGCGGCTCGGCCCGCACCAGCAGGCGATGGTGACGACGACGCCGCGCGGCATCCCGCTCGTCCGCCGCATCCTGGGCGATGCCGAGACCGCCCTGACGCGGGGCGGCACCGCCGACAATCCGCACTTGTCGGCCGCTTTCGTCGGCTCGGTGCAGCGCGCTTATGGCGGCACGCGGCTGGGGCGGCAGGAGCTGGAGGGCGAGCTGATCGACGAGATCGAGGGCGCGCTGTGGACGCGGCCGATGATCGAACAGGCGCGGGGGCCGGCGCCGGACGATCTCGCGCGCGTCGTGATCGGGGTCGATCCGCCGCTGAGCAGCGACGCGGCGGCGGACGCCTGCGGCATCGTCGTATGCGGCCTCGGCGCCGAGGGCACCGGCCATGTGCTGGCCGACAGGAGCGTCCAGGGCCTGAGCCCGGAAGGATGGGCGCGCGCGGTGGCGAAGGCGGCGGAGGCGTTCGACGCCGACCGCGTGGTGGCCGAGGCGAACAATGGCGGCGAGATGGTCGCGAGCGTGCTGCGCGCGGCGCGATCGACGCTGCCGATCCGGCTGGTCCATGCCAGCCGCGGCAAGGCGGCGCGGGCCGAACCGGTGGCGGCGCTCTTCGAGACCGGACAGGCGCGCTTCGCCGGCCGCTTTCCCGAGCTGGAGGACGAGCTGGCCGCGCTCGGCATTTCCGGACGCTATGAGGGGCCGGGACGCTCTCCCGACCGCGCCGACGCGATGGTGTGGGCGATGACCGAGCTGCTGCTGGGACGCCCGGCGGGGCAGCCCAGGGTGCGGGGATTGTGAGGCGACCAGGCCTTCAGGCCGCGGGCACCATGGGATCATGGCATCGGCGCGGCTTGTCCCATACCTTCGCCCGTACTAAATTGAGTATGAATTTGGTATGGAGGATGCCGTGCGATTGTCGGCGAACGTGAAACCGATCAGCCAGCTACGCGCGAACGCGGCGGAGATACTGAGCGACCTCAACGAATGCCGCGAGCCGATGGTGATCACCCAGAACGGTGAAGCCAGAGCGGTGATGCAGGATGTGGCATCGTTCGAGGAAACGCAGGAGACGCTCGCCCTGCTCAAGCTGCTGGCGCTGGGGAACCGGGATATCGAATCCGGCAACGTCGCGCCCGCGCGTGAAGTGATGGCGCGGCTCAGGGGAAAAGCCGCCGGCTCGCAATGAAGCGGCCCGCTTACAGGGTGCTGCTAACCCGCGGCGCAGAGGCGGATCTCGCGGCGCTTCACGATTATCTTCGGGAGTATCGCTCGCCGGAGCAAGCCGACGCCTTGCTCGATGCGTTGAGCGGGAAGATCGAATCGCTGGAACATTTTCCGGATCGTGGTTCGGTGCCGAAGGAGCTTGCGGCGCTGGGCATCCATGAATTCCGGCAGCTCGCGCACCCGCCCTATCGACTGATCTATCGGGTCGTCGCGCGTCGCGTCTTCGTGATGGTCGTGGCGGACGGGCGGCGCGACATGCAAACGTTACTGGCGACGCGGCTGCTTGGCCTGCCGCCCGGCTGACGATGGCCTTTCCGCAATCGCGGCCTGCGCCCCGGGAGCGTGCGGGGTCAGTCCGTGCCGGCGGAGACGATGGCGGCGGAGATTTCCTCGGCGAAGGTCTGCGTGGCGGCGAGCGCCGGGGCCGCGTCGGCCGGGGCCTCGTCATAGATGAAGCCGTAGGTCGGGTTCTCGCGCACGCCGAGCGAATGCTGGGGCGCATACCAGACGCGGACCTCGCTCCAGTCGCCGTTGGCGGAGACATCCTCGGCGAGCGCGCGGCGCTCGATGCGGCCCGGGCCCGACCAGTTGGCGTGGTTGAGATAGACGTGGCGGTCGTCGACGATCTCGGCGACGACGGCGACATGGCCGATCGGCATCGCCCGCGACGGCTGGAAGGCGAGCACCGCGCCGACCCTGGGCTCGTCGCCGCGCTGGTAGCGCCCTTCGGCCTGGTCCCACCAGGTGCCGGCATTGCCGTGGATGTCGATCCCGGATTGCGCCCGCGCATAAGGCGCGCATTGTAGCACCGCGGCGGCCGGCGTCGCGGCGGCCCCGGCCAGTCCGAGCACGAGCAGGGCGCGAAGGACGCGGCGCGACAAATGCGTGCGGAACGGCGAAGAAGGCATGAATCCCCCCGGATCGGATGACGGCGATCCTACACGGGAGTCCTGAAGCGACCACCCATGGCGGGTTCGGCGCACCCCGGCGGGTGAACGGTTCGTCCCGGCCCGGGCGTGGAGCGGGGAACGTTCGTTAACGCGGCGAATGCGCGACAAGATTTGAACGTCGCCGAAATCCGCTTTCCGGAATCGGGAGTCCGGATGGCATCACCCCAGGATCTTCGCCAGGCCCTTCGACAGTTGCAGCGCGCCGTTGAGCCGCGCTTCGGCGGTGGGCCAATCCCGCGTGATGACGAGCTTGCTGTCGGGGCGCAGGCGCGCGGTGCCTTTGAGGCGCTCGACATAAGCGAGGAGGCCGGGGAGGTCGGGGAAGCTGTCGTTGTGGAAATGGACGAGGGCGCCCTTGGGGCCGACGTCGAGCTTCTGGACCATCGCGGCGCGGCAGTTGAGCTTGATCTCGATGACCTTGAGGAGGTTCGCGGTCTCGCCGGGCAATTTGCCGAAGCGGTCGATCAGCTCGGCGGCGAAGGGATCGATGTCGGCGGCGGTCTCGAATTCGTTCATGCGGCGGTAGAGGCCCATCCTGAGATCGAGATCGGGGACATAGGCGTCGGGGATCAGGATCGGCGCGTCGACCGTGATCTGCGGCGAGAAGCTCTCGGCGCGGCGCTCGATCCCGCCGGCCTTCGCCTCGAGGATCGCGTCCTCGAGCATCGACTGGTAGAGCTCGAAACCGACCTCCTTGATATGGCCGGACTGCTCGTCGCCGAGCAGATTGCCGGCGCCGCGGATATCGAGATCGTGGGTCGCGAGCTGGAAGCCGGCGCCGAGGCTTTCGAGGCTGGCAAGCACCTTGAGGCGCTTGTCGGCGGTCTCGGTGGTGATGCGGTCGGCCGGCGTGGTGAAATAGGCGTAGGCGCGGGTCTTCGCCCGGCCGACGCGACCGCGCAACTGATAGAGCTGGGCGAGGCCGAAGCGATCGGCGCGGTGGACGATGAGGGTGTTGGCGCTCGGGATGTCGAGCCCGCTCTCGACGATCGTGGTCGAAAGGAGCACCTCGTATTTCCTGTCGTAGAAGGCGCCGATCCTTTCCTCGATCTCGGTCGGGGCCATCTGGCCGTGGGCGGTGACGGCGCGGACTTCCGGCACCTCCTCGCGCAGGAACTGCTCGATGTCGGGAAGGTCGGCGATGCGCGGCACGACGAAGAAGCTCTGGCCGCCGCGATAATGTTCGCGCAGCAGCGCCTCGCGGATCACAACGCCGTCCCAGGGCATGACGTAGGTGCGCACGGCCAGGCGATCGACCGGCGGGGTCTGGATGACCGAAAGCTCGCGCAGGCCGCTCATCGCCATTTGCAGGGTGCGCGGGATCGGCGTCGCGGTGAGGGTGAGGACGTGCACGTCGGCGCGCATCGCCTTCAGTTTCTCCTTGTGGACGACGCCGAAACGCTGCTCCTCGTCGACGATGACGAGGCCGAGATTGCGGAACTCGACGCCCTTGGCGAGGAGCGCGTGGGTGCCGATGACGATGTCGATCCTGCCCGCCTTGACGCCTTCCTTCGTGGCCGCGGCCTCCTTGGCCGAGACGAGGCGGGAGAGGCGGCCGATCTCGATCGGGAAGCCCTGGAACCGCTCCTTGAAGGTCGTGAAATGCTGGCGGGCGAGGAGGGTGGTCGGCGCGACCAAAGCGACCTGCATCCCGGCCATCGCGGCGATGAAGGCGGCGCGCAAGGCGACCTCGGTCTTGCCGAAGCCGACATCGCCGCAGACCAGCCGGTCCATCGGCTTGCCGGCGGAAAGATCGGCGATCACGTCGGCGATCGCGCGGTCCTGATCCTCGGTCTCCTCATAAGGGAAGCGATCGGCGAAGGCGGCATAGCCGGTGTCGGGCTCGGCCACGGCGCCGGGGCGGAGCGCGCGCTCGGCGGCGGTGCGGATGAGCTCGCCCGCAATCTCGCGGATGCGCTCCTTCATCCGCGACTTGCGGCGCTGCCAGGCTTCGCCGCCGAGACGATCGAGCGCGACGCCTTCACTTTCCGAACCGTAGCGCGAGAGGATGTCGATATTCTCGACCGGGACGTAGAGCTTGTCGCCGCCGGCATAAGTGAGCGCGACGCAATCGTGCGGGGCGCGCTGCACCGGGATCTGGGTCAGCCCCTCGTAGCGGCCGATGCCGTGATCGGCATGGACGACGAGATCGCCGGGGGAGAGGGTGGCGAGCTCGTCGAGGAAGGCCTGGCTCGATTTCTTGCGGCGGCGGCGGACGAGGCGGTCGCCGAGCATGTCCTGCTCGGTGAGGACGGCCACGTCGGGGGTGGTGAAGCCGTGGTCGAGCTGGATGACGGCGAGGGCTACTGGCGCAGAGCCACCACCTCCTCGCTCGTCCCGAGCGTCGTCGAGGGGCGGATGCTCCGAGTCCGTGCCAGCGCCCCTCGACTTCGCTCGGGACGAGCGGGTTTGGGCTGCCGCGCCGAGGGCCTCCTGCCAGGTCTCCGCTTCGGCCGCCTTCGCCAGCCCGTGATCGGCGAGCAGGCCCTTCAGCCGTTCGCGCGAGCCGGCGGTGTAGCTGGCGAGGATGATTTTGCGGCCGCTGCGGCGCAGCTCGGCGAGGTGGGCGACGACGGCGTCGTAGATATTGGCGTTCTGGGTGCGTTCGGGGGCGAAATCGCGCGGCGGATCGACCGCGAAATCGAGGACGTGGGCGCTTTCCGGTTCGTGGAAGGGCGTGACGAGATGGAACGGGCGGGCGGCGGCGAGATCGGCCCATTCGTCGCGCGCGAGATAGAGGCTCTTCGGCTCCAGGGGGCGATAGCTGCCCGGGTCCGACGACTGCGCGCGCTTGCGGTTCTCGAAATAATCGGCGACCGCCTCGAACCGCGCTTCGGCGGCGCCGCTGTCGCCGGCGTCGCGAATGACAAGATCGTCGGCGCCGAGATGATCGAACAGGGTCGCGAGGCGCTCCTCGAACAAGGGCAGCCAGTGATCGACGCCGGCGATGCGGCGGCCTTCGGAGACGGCCTGATAGACGGGATCGCCGGTGGCGGTGGCGCCGAACAATTCGCGGTAGCGCGAGCGGAACCGCTTGACGCTGTCCTCGTCGAGCAGGGTCTCGGACGCGGGCAGCAGGGTGAAGCCGTCGATCCGTTCGATGCTGCGCTGGCTCGCTGCATCGAAGCGGCGGACGCTTTCGATCTCGTCGCCGAAGAAATCGAGGCGCAGCGCCTGTTCCTCGCCGGCCGGATAGAGATCGACGAGGCCGCCGCGCACCGCGAATTCGCCGGGATCGCGCACCGTCTCGGTCCGGCCATAGCCGTTGGCGGCGAGCAACGCGGTGAGCCGATCGAGGTCGATCCGCTCGCCCGGCGCGAGGCGGGCGACGAGCTGGCGGATGCGGAACGGGGTCAAAGTGCGCTGGAGCGCGGCGTTGACGGTAGTGACGAGGAGCCGGGGCTTGTCCGATGCGCGTTGCAGCGCGTGCAGCGTCGCCAGCCGTTCCGACGTCGCGCGCAGCGACGGCGAAGCGCGATCATAAGGGAGGCAATCCCAGGCCGGGAAGGTGAGCGTCTCCAGCTCCGGCGCGAAATAATGCGCGGCGTCCGCGAGCGCGCGCATCGCCGCCTCGTCCGGCGCGATGAAGACGGCGCGGCCTTTCGCGGCGCGCGCGAGATCGGCGGAGAGCCAGGGGAGGAAGCCGGCGGGGACGCCGGCGAGGGTCATCGGCTGATCGGCGGAGAGGATTTTCTGAAGATCGGCGCTCATAAACCCTCTCCCTTGAGGGAGAGGGTAGGGTGAGGGTGTGGGGCGGTCGGGATTGTTTTCGGGCGCCGAGCCCCCTCACCCCAACCCTCTCCCCGCTGGGGAGAGGGAGCTTTCATCGCGGTCCTCATCGCGGGAGCTGGATATAGTCGAGGGCCTGGAGGCGGGTCATCATCTGTCCGTGCAGGCGCGCCGGCACGGCGGCTTTTCCCATCGCCCAGGCCATGATGTCGACGTCCTGCTCGTCCATCAGCGCCTCGAACCAGGCGATCTCGGCGTCGGTCCACGCGTCGTGCCAGCGATCGAAATAGCCGCCGACCATCATGTCGGCCTCGCGCACGCCGCGATGCCAGGCGCGGAATTTGAGGCGTTTGAGGCGCGCGTCGCGGTCCATCGGGATCCCATGCGGAAAAGGCCGCTCCGGGACTCCGGGCGGCTTCGGTCGAAAGCCATTTAGGCAACCCATCCCCGTCATTCCAGCGAAAGCTGGAATCTCGATGCTCCTACCTTCCTACCTTCCTACCTTCCTACCTACCTACCTTCCTTCCTTCCTCCTTCGCGCCTTCGCGCCTTCGCGTGAGAAAAACAGAATTGGTTCACGCGAAGACGCGAAGGCGCGAAGAAGGAAAAAGGAAGCGGGATTTCCGGCTTTCGCCGGGGGCGGGGTGGGGCGGGGGCGGATTGCGTCGTTTCGTACCATCCTCTAGCCAATGCCCATGAAGGTGATCGGCGACTATGGCGGCGACGGCTATGCCCATATCGAAGGGCTGATCGCGCCCGAGGTGGCGGCGGCGTTCATGGCCGGGCTCAAGCAGGATATCGGGCCGGGCGCGATCCCATTGAGCCGCGCGGAGAACAGGATCAACCTGCTCGCGCGGCCGGCCTTCGAAATCTATGGCTTCCACTACAAGCCGATGCTGTTCTTCCTGTGGGGGCTGACGCCGATCGTCAGTACGCTGATCGGCAAGCCGCTGCTCCCGACCTACGATTATTTCCGCATCTACCGGCGGGGCGACATCTGCCGCGTCCATAACGACCGCTATTCGTGCGAGCACAGCCTGTCGCTGACCTTGGCCTATAGCGATGGGCATCGCTGGCCGCTGGAGCTCGGCAAGGCGCGGGTCGATCCGTCGGCGAAGGTGGACGAGGATTTCGGCGAGGAGGCGTTTGCGTCGATCCCGATGCGGATCGGCGATGCCGTGCTCTATCAGGGCGTCCACCACCGGCACGGGCGGACCACGCCCAATCCCAATGCCTGGTCGGCGCATCTCTTCCTGCACTGGGTGGATGCCGGCGGGCCCTATCGCGACCAGGCCTTCGACGCGCGCGGAACGCCGGGCAAGGTCGATTTCAGCTTCGCTTAGCGTGCGGGACGGGGCAAACCGCAACCATGCGCCCGGCTATTCTCAATCCGCTGTTCGCCGAAGTGGAGGTGCTGAAGGGCATCGGCCCGCAGCTCGCCAAGCCGCTCCATCGGCTGAAGCTCGATCGGGTGGTGGACGTGCTGTTCCATTTGCCGACGGGCTGGATCGATCGCGCGCGTGTCGAGGTGCTGGACGAGATTGACGTGGGCCGCGTCATCACGGTCGAACTCACCGCGCGCGATTACCGCCAAAGCGGGGGCCGGGGGCCGTTCCGGGTTCATGCCGAGGATCGGGCCGGTAAACATGTGACGCTCACTTATTTCAATAATCCGGGCTGGGCGAAGAAGCAGTTGCCATTGGGCGCGGCGCGGATCGTGTCGGGCAGGCTCGACCGTTACGGGCAGGACTTGCAGATCGTCCATCCGGACCATGTGCTGGCGCCCGGGGAGGCGGGGACGATTCCCGAGCGCGAGCCGGTCTATCCGCTGTCGGAGGGGCTGACCAACCATCGGCTGGGCGATCTTGCCGGGCAGGCGCTGGCGCGGCTGCCGGTGCTCGGCGAATGGATCGAGCCGAGCCTGATGGCGCGGCGCGGCTGGCCGGGTTGGGCGGAGGCGCTGGCGATTGTCCACGGCCATCCTCCCCTCCCGCTTGCGGGAGGGGATCGAGGGGAGGGCGTGTCGGGGGAGCAAGCAGGGGCTTCGACAGGCCCTCCCCCAGCCCCTCCCGCAAGCGGGAGGGGAGAAGTGGGAGCCCCTCCCGCAAGCGGGAGGGGAGAAGTGGGAGCCCCTCCCGCGAGCGGGAGGGGAGATGAGGCGGCGGCGCGGGCGCGGCTGGCTTATGACGAGGTCTTCGCCAATCAGCTTGCGCTGACTTTGGTGCGGGCGTCGTCGCGCAGGCGTAGGGGCGTGCCGCTCAATGGCGACGGCAGCCTTCGCGGCCGGCTCAAGCTTCCCTATGCCCCGACCGGCGCCCAGGCGCGCGCCGTCGCGGAAATCGAGGGCGATCTCCAGCAGGCGACGCCGATGCTGCGGCTGCTCCAGGGCGATGTCGGATCGGGCAAGACTTTGGTCGCGCTGATGGCGATGCTGACGGCGGTCGAGGCGGGCGCGCAGGCGGCCCTGCTCGCGCCGACCGAGATCCTGGCGCGCCAGCATCACGAAAACCTCTCGCGCATGCTCGCCGGCCTGCCGGTCAATGTCGCGATCCTGACCGGGCGCGAGAAGGGCAAGGCGCGCGAATCCTGTCTGATGGGGCTGGCCGATGGTTCGATCCACATCCTGATCGGGACGCACGCCATCTTCCAGGACAAGGTCGGCTACAGGCGGCTCGGCCTCGCGGTGGTGGACGAGCAGCACCGGTTCGGGGTCGCCCAGCGGATGATGCTGGCGTCGAAGGCCGAGCATCCGCCGCATCTGTTGGTCATGACCGCGACGCCGATCCCGCGCACGCTGACGCTCACCCATTATGGCGAGATGGATGTGAGCCGGCTCGACGAGATGCCGCCGGGGCGGCAGCCGATCGAGACCCGCGTCGTCAGCGAGGACCGGATGGCCGAGGTGATCGACGGGCTCGGTCGCCATATCGGCGCGGGCCGGCGGGCTTATTGGGTCTGCCCGCTGATCGAGGAGAGCGAGACGTCGGACCTCGCCGCCGCCGAGGAGCGGGCGCGGCTGCTTGGCCAGCGTTTTCCCGGCAAGATCGGCGTCGTCCATGGCCGGATGAAGGGGCCGGCGAAGGACGCGGTGATGGCCGATTTCGCATCGGGCCGGATCGCGGTGCTGGTCGCGACGACGGTGATCGAGGTCGGCGTCGATGTGCCGAATGCGACGTTGATGATCGTCGAACATGCCGATCGCTTCGGCCTTGCCCAGCTCCACCAGCTGCGCGGGCGGGTCGGGCGCGGCGATCAGCACAGCATCTGCCTGTTGCTGCGCGGGAATATGCTCGGCGAGACGGCGCGGGCGCGGCTTGCCCTGATGCGCGAGACCAATGACGGGTTCCGCATCGCCGAGGAGGATTTGCGGTTGCGCGGGGCGGGCGAGATATTGGGCACGCGCCAGTCGGGCGAGGCCGTCTTCCGGCTCGCGACCCCGGAGCAGACCGCCGAGCTGGCGCCGATCGCGATGGACGACGCGCGGCTGCTGGTCGACCGCGACGGCGGGCTGGACAGCGCGCGCGGGAAAGCGGCGCGCAACCTGCTTTATCTGATGGAGAGGGACGCCGCGGTGGGATTGCTGCGCGGCGGGTGAGCATAAGGAGGGGAACCGGCATGAGGAAAGCTGTGATTTCGGCGCTTGCATCGGCGCTGGTCGCGACCGCGGCAATCGCGGCGCCGGCGGCGGGCCCGGAGCCCGATCCGGCCGGCGCGCGCGCGCTGATCGATCGGATCTACACGCCCTACACGCATGACGAGGTGCCCGACCTCGACGGCGTCTATACGCCCGAGCTCAACCGCGCGATCGCGCGGCAGAGCGACGGCGATCTGGGATTGGGCTACGACCCGTTTTGCAGTTGCCAGGATACCGGCCAGTTCAGCTACCGGATCGTCGCGCTCGACGCGCGCGGCGAAGGCGCGACGGCGCGGATCGAACGCTCCAATTTCGGCGAGACCTCCAGCGTCACTTTGGCGCTCGCGCGGCGCGCCGGACGCTGGCTGATCGCCGACATCGTCGACGAGAATGGCAGCCTGCTGAACCCGGATTAGGGGATCAGCAGGCCGTGTTTCTTCTTGCCGGCGGAGATGCGGATTTCGGCGGTGACGGCGATCATGGCGTCCTCGCCGGCCGCGGCGCCGTTCACCCGCGCGCCGCCCTGGGCGATCAGGCGGCGGGCCTCGTTCCTGGAGGCGACGAGGCCGAGGCCGATCAGCGCGTCGACCAGGCCGATCGCGCCGGCGACCTTGAGCGTCGGCAGCGCCTCGCCGGCCGCGCCTTCCTCGAAGGTGCGGCGGGCGGTGTCGGCGGCCGAAGCGGCGGCGTCGGCGCCGTGCGCCATCGCGGTGGCGGCGTCGGCGAGCTGCTTCTTCGCGTCGTTGATCTCGGCGCCTTCGAGCGCCTCCAGCCGCGCGATCTCGTCCGGCGGCAGATCGGTGAACAGCCTGAGGAACCTGCCGACATCGGCATCCTGCGTGTTCCGCCAGAACTGCCAGTAATCATAAGGCGAAAGCTGGTCGCCGTTGAGCCAGACCGCGCCGGCGGCGGTCTTGCCCATCTTGCCGCCGTCGGCGGTGGTGATGAGCGGGGTGGTGAGGCCGTAAAGCTGGGTGCCGTCCACGCGCCGGGCAAGCTCGATGCCGTTGACGATATTGCCCCACTGGTCGGAGCCGCCCATCTGCAGCCGGCAATGGGCGCGGCGGGAAAGCTCCAGGAAATCATAGGCCTGGAGGATCATGTAGTTGAATTCGAGGAAGGTGAGGGGCTGCTCGCGGTCGAGGCGCAGCTTGACCGAATCGAAGGTCAGCATCCGGTTGATCGTGAAATGCGGGCCGATGTCGCGCAGGAACGGGATATAATCGAGCGCGTCGAGCCAGTCGGCATTGTCGACCATGATCGCGTCGGCGGGGCCGTCGCCGAAGGTCAGGAAATGCTCGAAGACCCGGCGGATCGAGGCGATGTTGGTCGCGATCGTCCCGGCGGTGAGCAGCTTGCGGCTCTCGTCCTTGCCGGAGGGATCGCCGATCCGGGTGGTGCCGCCGCCCATCACGACGATCGGCTTGTGCCCCGCCTGCTGGAGTCGGCGCAGCATCATGATCTGGACGAGGCTGCCGACATGGAGCGAGGGGCCGGTCGCGTCGAAACCGATATAAGCGGGGATCACCTGCTTTTGCGCGAGCGCGTCCAGCCCCGCCGGATCGGTGACCTGGTGGATATAGCCGCGCCGGGAGAGCGAGCGCAGGAGATCGGATGCGTATTCGGTCATGACGCGGCGCGCTTAGCATAGTTTTCGCGCAGGTCATCATGCGGCGGCCATGACGGGATTTGCGGTGCGCGCCGGCCGGCGCAGGTACAGCTCGAGCGCGGCGAGATTCATGGTCCAGCAGAGCCAGGAGATTGCGCGGTAGCCATCGAGCGGGTCGATGCCGAGCAGTGGCGGCAGCGGCAGCATGAGGCGCAGGGTCACCGCGGCGAAGGTCATCGCCCAGGACCGGAGCATCCAGATTCGATGCTCGGCGAAGCGGCGCTGCATCGCACGGCGCCAGCCGAGCAGGGTCGCGGCGAACCAGCAGACCGAGAGCGTGGCGAAACCGGCGCTCGCCACCGGTCCGGCGGTCGATCCGAGCGCGAGCGGGAAGCCGGCGCTCGCGCCGAGCAGGCAGCCGAACACGTAGACCCGCCCGACGATCCGGTGCAGCCCGGAACGGCGGTTGCGGAAACGGGCGAGGAACTGGAACGGCCCGACGAGCAGGGCCGTCGCCGCGCCGATCACGTGCAGCACCAGGAAGGGGGTGGCGAAAGCGTTGGCCAATATCTGGGGTCCGCGCATCGGGCCGCCGGTCACGTAGCGATAGGAAAAGAGGGCGATGCCGATGCTGAGCAATGCGGCGAGCGTGCGGGCGCCGATCGAGAAAGCGGGGCGAAGCGTGCGGACCATGGCGTGTCTCCGGCTGAAGCGTCGCACGCTGGTTGCCCGGCGGGAGCGCCGCGGATAGGCCTTCCCGCGTGAACGGTGCATCTGCTTCGCGAATGGTGCAGTCGCTGCCCTGGCGGCGGATCGCGATCGAGCTGTTGCTGCTCGTCGCGATCGGCCTCTTGATGGCGGTGCTCGGGCCGTATCGCTCGCTCGATACGCCCCCGGTCCTGCGCACGATCTATTGGCTGCTCGCGATCGGCGGCGGCGGGGCGATCGGAATCGCGGTCGATGCCGCGATCGGCCCGCGCATACGCATCTTCTGGTTTCGCGTGCTCGCGGTCACGGTTGCGATGACGCCGCTGGTGACGCTGTTCGTCTGGCTCCTCAACCATGAGCTGCTCGGCCCGATTGCCGGGCGCGTCTTCCTCCCGACCCTGGCCTGGCAGGTCTTCGTGATCTCTTTCCTGGTGATGGCGATGCGGGCGCTTGCCTGGCGGCGAGTGATCGAGACACGGACGTTGGTGATGCCGCCGCTGCCCGAGGCCGAGCGGGCTTTCCGCATGCGCCTCGCCGCGCGCCGCCGCGCCGCGCGGCTGATCGCGATCGAGGCCGAGGACCATTATGTCCGCGCCCATACCGATGCCGGATCGGAGCTGCTGACGATGCGCTTTTCGGAGGCGCTGGCCGAGCTCGCTTTGGCGCATGGCCTCCAGCTCCATCGCAGTTGGTGGGCCGCGGCCGACGCGATCGAGGGCGTCCGCTGGACCCGGAGCGGCGGCGAGGCGCGTCTCTCGGGCGGGCTCATTGCGCCGGTCAGCCGCAGCTTCGCCGCCGCGCTGAAGGAGGCGGGGTGGCGATGACGTTCGGGCGTGCGCTACATGAGCCGGGCAATGGGCTATGCTCCCTTCCACGTCGTCCCCGCGATCGCGGGGGATGGGGCACAGTGCATCCGGGAATCGAGGCGCCATGAACCTGATGCTGACGCTTATTTCGCACCCGGATTTCCCGCCGAAGCGGATCGACGGTGTCGGGGTCCAGGTTTCTTCGGATCCGGAAGGCGCGATCCGTCTGGAATATCGGGTCAGCGGGGCCGGGGCATTGGCCTTGCCGCCCATGACCACGCCAGGCCGCGCCGATGGATTGTGGAAGACGACGTGCTTCGAGCTGTTCTGCACGAAGCCGGGCCTGACCGGATATTATGAGTTCAACTTTTCGCCCTCGTTCGAGTGGGCCGCCTATGCGTTCGAAGGCTATCGAGCAGGGATGAAAAACCTCCCTGCGGACGATCCGGGAATCACGATCTCCCCTGCCGGTGGCTTTTTCTTTCTCGCCGCCGAGCCTTCGCCCGTTGAACTGGTGCGCGACGCAGCCAAATTCTCGCTCACGGCCGTGATCGAAGAGAAAGACGGCACCAAATCCTATTGGGCGCTGCGCCACCCTCCGGGGAAGCCCGATTTCCATCATCCCGATTGCTTTGCGCTCGAACTCCCGGCACCGGATGGATCATGAAATTCGGCATCGACCGGCTGCTCGCCGAGCCTGACCTTCGCAAGCCGCTGGACGGCAAGCGCGTTGCCTTGCTCGCGCATCCCGCGTCGGTGACGGCGGATCTGACGCACAGCCTCGACGCGCTGGTCGCGGCGGGGCTGGATGTCGCCGCGCTGTTCGGGCCGCAGCATGGCGTGCGCGGCGATCTTCAGGACAATATGATGGAGTCGCCGGACTTCACCGATCCGACCTACGGGATGCCGGTGTTCAGCCTCTATGGCGAGGTACGGCGCCCGACCGGCCAGTCGATGGGCACGTTCGACGTGCTGCTGGTCGATCTCCAGGACGTCGGCTGCCGTATCTACACGTTCGTGACGACCTTGCTCTACGTGCTTGAGGCGGCGGCGGCGCACGGTAAGGCGGTGTGGGTGCTCGATCGGCCCAATCCCGCCGGCCGGCCGATCGAGGGGCTGACGCTGCGGCCGGGCTGGGAGAGTTTCGTCGGGGCGGGGCCGATGCCGATGCGGCACGGGCTGACGCTCGGCGAGATGGGGTTGTGGTTCATCGACCAGTTCGGGATCGACGTGGATTATCGGGTGATCGAGATGGCGGGTTGGGCGCCCGACGAAGGCCCGGGCTTCGGCTGGCCGTCCGATCGCGTGTGGATCAATCCAAGCCCCAACGCCGCCAATGTCAACATGGCGCGGGCCTATGCCGGCACGGTGATGCTCGAAGGCACGATGCTGAGCGAGGGCAGGGGGACGACCCGGCCGCTGGAGCTGTTCGGCGCGCCGGACATCGACGCGCGCAAGCTGATCGCCGAAATGCGCCGGCTCGCGCCCGAATGGCTCCAGGGCTGCGCGCTGCGCGACATGTGGTTCCAGCCGACCTTCCACAAGCATGTGGGGGCGCTGTGCAACGGCGTCTTCATCCACGCCGAGGGGCCGGCCTACGATCATGCCGCCTTCCGGCCGTGGCGGCTGCAGGCGCTCGCCTTCAAGGCGATCCGCGCGCTTTGGCCGGATTACGAATTGTGGCGCGATTTCCCGTATGAATATGCGTTCGGCAAGCTCGCTATCGACGTGATCAACGGATCGCCGTTGCTGCGCGAATGGGTGGACGATGCCGCCGCGAGGCCCGGCGATCTCGATGCGCTGACCATGCCGGACGAAGCGGCATGGCGCGAGAGGATTGCCGGCTTGCTGCTTTATTGACGGGCCGGATCAGCGGCAGGTCGCGCCGCCGCCAGCGCCGTCGCCGGTGCATGGCCGCTGAGATTGGGCAATTTCCAGCGTCTGCCGCGCGGCCGCGCGCCGAATATCGATTTCATGCCATTGTGCACGGGTCGCGCAAGTCCGGCTCTTGCCAAGGCGGCTGCCCAAGGGCGGCGGTGTCGCCCGGCAAATCCGTTCGTCGGGATCCTGGCCGGGGTCCAGGGACGTCACCTGAACGGAGGCGGCGCTGCTGCTCTGGATTGAATCGACGTGTTGAGCGGAGGCTGGAAAGCCGATTCCGGCAAGGGCCACAAGGGGAAGCAATCGAATATTCATGCCCGTTTCCTTTTGTCCGGTCATCGAGAACCGTCCTTTGTGTCCCCATGTTTCAAACAGATTTTGAGCCATTTGTCATGCCCTCGTTCGACCCGGCGCTGGCGGCATGCCCGATTCAGCCCTTCCGGCTCAGCATCCGCATCGCATCGTCGAGGCCGTCGAGGGTCAGCGGATACATTCGGTCCCGCATCAGCGCGCGCGCGATCCCGATCGATCCGGTGTGGCCCCAATATTGCTCCGGCACCGGGTTGAGCCAGGCCGCGCGCGGATAGGTCGTGGTCAGCCGTTCCAGCCAGGCCGCGCCCGCTTCCTCGTTATAATGCTCCACCGAGCCGCCGGGATGGGTGATCTCATAGGGGCTCATCGCGGCATCGCCGACGATCACCAGTTTGTAGTCGTGGCCGAATTTGTGGAGCACGTCCCACATCGGCGTGCGTTCCGAAAAGCGGCGGCGATTGTCCTTCCACACCGCCTCATAGGGACAGTTGTGGAAATAGAAGAATTCGAGCGTCTTGAATTCGGCCGTCGCCGCGCTGAACAGCTCCTCGCAAAGCTTGACATGCGGGTCCATCGAGCCGCCGACGTCGAGGAAAAGCAGCAGCTTCACCGCATTGTGCCGTTCGGGCCGCATGCGGATGTCGAGCCAGCCCTGGCGCGCGGTGCCGTCGATCGTGCCGTCGAGGTCGAGCTCGTCGGCCGCCCCTTCGCGGGCGAAGCGCCTGAGGCGGCGGAGCGCGATCTTGATGTTGCGGGTGCCGAGCTCCTGGCTGCTGTCGAGATTGCGGAATTCGCGCCTGTCCCAGACCTTGAGCGCGCGGCCGTGCCTGCCCTCGCCGCCGATCCTGACGCCTTCCGGATTATAGCCCGAATGGCCGAACGGCGAGGTGCCGCCGGTGCCGATCCATTTGCTGCCGCCCTGGTGCCGCCCCTGCTGCTCCTCCAGCCGTTTCCTCAGCGTTTCCATGATCTCGTCCCAGGAACCGAGCGATTCGATCCCGGCCATCTCCTCGGGCGTCAGATAGAGCTCGGCGACCGCGCGCAGCCAGTCCTCCGGAACCGGCGCGCCGTCGGGACCGTAGCGCGTCTCGAGCCCCTTGAAGACCCTGGCGAAGACGCGGTCGAAACGGTCGAGCAGACCCTCGTCCTTCACGAAGGTGGCGCGGGCGAGATAGTAGAAATCCTCGGGGCGCGCGGCGATCACCTCGGCATCGAGCGCCTCCAGGAGCGTCAGATGCTCCTTCAGCGAGGCGGGGATACCGGCGGCGCGCAGCTCGTCGACGAAGGAGAAGAACATGGCGCCAGCCTAGCCGCTCGGCAGGGATCGCGCGAGTCCGGGCCACAGTGGTTAACCCGCTTTCAACCAATTCGTCCTAGCTCTCGCGCGCAAAGCGGAAAAGCGAGGGGCATGAAGTGGCGAGCACGGCGAGCGAACGGACGGACGGCGAGGCGATCAGCCAGGTCGCGCGCAACTGCGGATCGCTGGCGATCGAATGCAGCGACGTCGCCGGCTATGTCGCCGGGGTCAACGAACGCATTTCCGAAAATCTCAAGATGCTCGACAGCCTCGAGGAGGTCACCACCCGGCTGCTCGGCGATCAGGCGCGGGTTTCCGATTCGACCGACGAGGCGCGGGTGCTCGCCGAGCAGGCGCGCGGCAAGCTCGATCAGGGCCGCGGCGCGATCGAGGACACGATCAACGTCTTTTCCGGCCTTACCGATCTCGTGGTCCAGCTCGGCGACCGCATGGCCGGCTTCGCCGAGGCGATGGCGCGGGTGCAGAACGTCTCCGCCGCGATCGAGACGATCGCCAACAAGACCAACATGCTGGCGCTCAACGCGACGATCGAGGCCGCCCGCGCCGGCGAGGCGGGCCGCTCCTTCGCGGTCGTCGCCGCCGAGGTGAAGAAGCTCGCCCACGACACCCGCGCCGCGACCAGCGAGATCGCCGGCACCGTCGCTTCGCTCACCCACGAGGCGGAAGCGGTCACCAGCGAGATCAAGACTGGGGTCGAGAAGAGCCGCGTCGCCCAGTCGAGCTTTTCCAAGATCAACGAGACGGTCCGCGACGTCGCCGACATCGTCGCGCTCGTCGACCGCCAGACCGACGGCATCGCCCAGGCGACCAGCCTCATCGAACAGAGCGTCGACAGCGTGAAGAGCGGGCTTTCGTCCTTCGCCGCCGACGCGCGCGCCAATGGCGGCCAGCTTCGCCAGACGCACGACCGGCTTGCCCGGCTCGAGCTCATGTCCAACGAGATGCTCGACCGGCTCGCCTCGTGCGGAGTCGAGATCGACGACACGCCGTTCATCGAGTTCGCGCAGAAAGGCATGCGCGAGATCCAGGCGATCGTCGAGCGCGCCATCCAGCGCGGCGAGATCGGCGAGGGCGCCGTCTTCGACACCGATTACGTGCCGATGCCCGGCACCAATCCGGTCCAGTACGAAACCCGGTTCTGCGATTTCGCCGATGCCCATATCCGCCCGGTGCTCGACCGGCTGATGGCCGAGCAGGGGCGACTGATCGCCTGCGCGATCACCGACAGCGAGGGCTATCTGCCGACCCATATTTCGGAACGCTCGCTGCCCCAGAGCGACGATCCCGAATGGAACGCGCAATATTGCCGCAACCGGCGCAACTTCATCGACGACGTCACCCGCCGCGCGATCGAGAGCGACAAGGAAGCGATGCTGGCGACCTACGGCATGGACCTCGGCCAGGGCCGTTACCTGCCGGTCAAGAACGTCTTCGTCCCGCTCTTCGTCCATGGCCGCCGCTGGGGCAATTTCGAGCTCGCCTATCGCGACGACGAGGTCACGCTCTAGCCGGATCGGCCTGGCCTTTCCTTTCCGAACCCGACGGGCTTATGAGGCCCGGCGCGGGTTTCATCGCGCCGTCGCCGGCGGCAAATCCGCGTCCGGGTGACGAACCACCGCGAATGCGAGGCACAAGGCGATGAAGGCGATCATTGTGACGGATCAGGCCGCAGGAACGGCCGGGATGAAGCTGGTGGAGCGCCCGGAGCCGCGACCCGCGATCAACGATGTCGTCGTCCGCATCCACGCATCGGGATTCGTCGGGACCGAACTCGGCTGGCCATCGACCTGGGCCGACCGCCTCGACCGCGACCGGACACCGGCCATTCCCGGCCATGAGCTGGCGGGCGTGGTCACCGCGCTGGGCTATGGCACGACCGGCCTGTCGATCGGGCAGCGCGTGTTCGGCCTCGCCGACTGGCATCGGGACGGCACCCTTGCCGAGCATATCGCGATCGAGGCGCGCAATCTCGCGCCGCTTCCCGGCGACGTCGATTTCACGGTCGGCGCGAGCCTGCCGATCTCCGGGCTGACCGCGTGGCAGGGATTGTTCGACCATGGCCGCCTTCGCGCCGGGCAGAGCGTCATCGCGCATGGCGCGGCCGGCGCGGTCGGATCGATGGTGACGCAGCTCGCGCGGCTGGCTGGCGCCTATGTCATCGGCACCGGGCGCGCCGCCGATCGCCAGAAGGCGCTCGATTTCGGCGCGAACGAATTCGTCGACCTCGACAACGACGCGCTCGAAGATGTCGGCGCGGTCGACCTGGTGTTCGATCTCATCGGCGGCGACATCGGCAAGCGATCCGCGCGCCTGATCCGGGCGGGGGGAACATTGGTGTCCATTGTCGGCCCGGTCGAGGCGCGGCCCGCCGACGGGCTGGCGATCGACTTCGTCGTCGAATCCGATCGTGCCCAACTGGGCGAGATCGTCCAGCGGGTGCGGGACGGGCGGCTGCGGACGAACATCGGCACCATCGCGGCCCTCGACGATGCCGTCGCCGCCTTTAACCCGACCGAGCGCCGCCCCGGAAAGACCATCATCCGCGTTCGTCCCTGAGCGGCCCGCCGGAAGGCGCCGCTTCGCTCAGGTCGGGGCCAGGGCGCCGGCGGATCTTTCGGTCTCGGCGATCGGCTCCGGCTTCTGGACGAGGCTGACCAGCACGACCGAGATGATCATCAGCAGATACCAGGAGACGAGCTTGGCGAGCGGCACCATCGCCCACGCCTGATGCTGGCTCGGATAGGTCCAGGTGTGGGAGATCGTGCCGATATTCTCGGCGAACCAGATGAACAAGGCGACCAGGAAGAAGCCGAGCAGGAGCGGCATCGCGCGGTAGCGCCGGAACGGGCGGAACCAGATGAGCGTCCTGCCGTAGATCAATGCGGTCGCGGCAAGCAAAGGGATGCGCGCGTCGGGCAGCCAGTGATGGGCGAAGAAATTGACGTAGATCGCGGCGGCCAGGGCGATCGTCGCCCAGGCGGGCGGATAGCGGCTGAACCGGAAATCGAAGATCCGCCAGACGCGCGCGATATAGGAGCCGACCGAGGCGTACATGAAGCCCGAGAAGAGCGGCACCGCCCCGATATGGAGATGGCTCGCCTCGGGATATTCCCAGGAGCCCATGCCGGTCTTGAACAATTCCATGATCGTGCCGGCGACGTGGAAGGCGAGGATCACCTTCGCCTCGTCCCAGGTCTCGAGCCGGAAGCGCAGCATCGCGAGCTGGATGACGATCGCGGCGAGCGTCAGGAAATCGTAGCGCGGCAGCGCGGCGTTCGCCGGATAGAGGAAATGCGTCGCGATCAGCAGCGCGAGCAGCAGCGCGCCGAACAGGCAGGCCCAGCCCTGCTTGAAGCCGAACAAGACGAATTCATAGACCCACGCCGCCGGCCCCACCGTCGGCTGCGCCGCCTCCAGCCGCGCCCGGACGCGGGCGAAGCGGGTGTGGCGCGGCGTCTCGCTCAGGCGCCCTGTCTCCGGCTCATGAACGCCAGCTTTTCGAACAGCATCACGTCGGCCTCGTTCTTGAGCAAAGCGCCGTGGAGGGGCGGAATGGCCTTGGTCGGATCCTTCGACTGGAGGATTTCGAGCGGCATATCCTCGTGCAGGAGAAGCTTCAGCCAGTCGATCAGCTCGCTGGTGGAGGGCTTTTTCTTGAGGCCGGGAACGTCCCGCACCTCGTAGAAGATGTCGAGCGCGCGCCCGACGAGCAGCTTCTGGATGCCGGGGAAATGGACGTCGATGATCGCCTGCATCGTGTCGCGATCCGGAAAGCGGATGAAATGGAAGAAGCAGCGCCTGAGGAAGGCGTCGGGCAGCTCCTTTTCGTTGTTCGAGGTGATGACGACGACCGGGCGCTCCTTCGCGGCGACGGTCTCGCCGGTCTCGTAGACGTCGAAGCTCATCCGATCGAGCTCCTGAAGGAGATCGTTGGGAAATTCGATGTCGGCCTTGTCGATCTCGTCGATCAGGAGGACGGGGAGGGTGGGCGAAGTGAACGCCTCCCACAATTTGCCCTTGCGGATATAGTTCGAGATGTCGTGGACCCGTTCGTCGCCGAGCTGGCCGTCGCGCAGCCGCGCCACCGCGTCATATTCGTAGAGGCCCTGATGGGCGCGCGTCGTCGATTTGACGTGCCATTCGATCAGCGGCGCGCCGAGCGCGTCGGCGATCTCGTGCGCGAGCACGGTCTTGCCCGTCCCCGGCTCGCCCTTGACCAGCAAGGGTCGGCGCAGGGTGACGGCGGCGTTGACCGCGACCTTGAGGTCGTCGGTCGCGACATAGGAGGAGGTGCCTTCGAAACGCATGCCGCAGCCTTAAAGGCGAAGGCCGCGAAGGCAAGCGCGGGTTTGGACCCTAGGTGTCGGCGCGCGCCTGCGACCGCGCCTCGAGCAGATCCCACAGGCCGCGCTGCTGGAGCGCGAGCTGGCGGGCGCCGAACAGCAATGCCCGTTCTTCGTCGCAGCCGTCCGCGACCGGGCGCAGATCGCCCTCGTCGCCAAGCCCGAAATGCGGCGGATCGATGCCGAGCCGCCGCGCGGCATGATCGAGCAGGCGCCGCACCGCCGCCCAGTCGATCGCGAAGGCAAGCGCCGCGCCGAGCGCGCAGCCGTGGCGGTCGGACTGGGCAAGCACGCCGAGCGCGCTCCTTTGCGCGATCAGCATCGCCTCGTTCCCCGCGCCGCCGGGCGTGCCGGGCACCGGGCCGACCGCGACCGCGAGCCGGGCGAGATAGGCGCGCTCCGCCGCCAGCGCCTCGCTGGCGCGGGTGAGCCAGCGCCGCGCGACGGGATCGATCGCGCGGCCCGCGGCATGATCGATCACGCCCGGCTGGCGGCCGTGCAGCGCGCACAGGAAATGGACCATGTCGGCAAGATTGCGCGGCGCTTCGGCGGCCAGCCCGAGCGCGTCCCCGCGCACATAGGGATGGGCCGCGGTCCCCTGATCGGCCACGCAGGCGTAAAGCAACGTCGCCGTGCTTTCGTCCCCCGTCGCCGCAACCGAAACCAAAGCCATGCCGCCCCTCCGAAAGCCGCGACGCGGCGGTGTGGAGGGCAGGGCCTACACCCGGTGCCGTAAAGAGGAGGTTTACGCGGCGCCGAAAGAATCCGAAGCGGATGCAAGTCTTTGCTCGGGCGCGATTTCATCCGGCCATGGTCATGCCGATCCAGGCGAACCAGGCGATCGGGACCGCGGCGATCAGGCAGCCCCAGCCGACCCGCGCGCCCTTGTCGCGCCCGAAGGTCGAGACCCAGGCGCCGCCGATGCAGCACAGCAGCGCGAATCCGCATCCGATCCGCCACAAGACGTCGCCGATGCCGTGGAACAGGCCGATATGCGCGTCGATCCAGACATCGACATCGTCCAGCGTGAAGCCGGCGACGGCGCCGATCAGGCTGAGCAACGTCGCGATGGCGAGCAGCGTCAGCGAGAACAGGGCCGTGATCCAGAAGCGGTTCATGGCGCGAAGGGAAGGGACGGCCGCCGGCCTGTCAAGGCGCGTGGGCCGCGCGAAATCAGTCGGGTGCGATGATCCCGGCCAGCTTCGGATGAAGCTCCCGCGCCAGCGGGTTCACGACCGTGAGCCCGCGCGTCACGAAGCCGTGCTGCATGTCTTCCGACAGGAGCAGCGCGCAGCCGGCATCGGCGGCGGCGGTGACGATCATCGCGTCCCAATATTGCAGCTTGTGATCGACGACGAGATCGGCGGCGGCAAGCGCGGTGCCAGGCTCGCTGGACGGGGTCGTGAATCCCTCGGCGAACCTGACCAGCACGTCGCGGGCGTCGGCGGCGGACGCACCCGACTTGCGAAGCACGACGAACAGCTCGCCAAGCGCCTGGACCGGCGCGATCAGCGTCACGGCCGGGAGCCGCTTGATCAGCGTCTGGATCCGATCGATCTTGGCGCGGTCATCCGCCGATCGGTCCACCCCGGCGAAATAAGCCAGGATATTGGAATCGAGCGCGACGCGCGTCATTCGTACAGGTCTTCGCGAGTCCAGGGGCCGGAATGGCGAATGGGCAGGGTTCGGACATAATCGAGCAGCCGCTTGATCTTCGCCTGCTGCGTCTCTTCGCCCTGGTCCATCGGCACCACCCGGGCGACGGGGCGGCCGCGCGAGGTGACGGTGAAGCTCTCGCCCCCGGCGACGTCGCGCAGGAGCTCGGAGAAGCGTTGATTGGCTTCGGTGGCGGAGATCAGGCGGTCCATGTGGGCAATCTAGTGGAAAACACTAGATTTGGCAAGGCAAAGCTGCCGCCGAAGGATCAGGCCAGCGTCGAGAGGAAGGCCGCGACGGATCGAATGGAAATGCCCTCGGCCGCTTCCAGCGCGAGCAGATCGTCGTCGCCCGTCACGATCAAATCGGCATGTGCCGCGACCGCGCAGGCGATTACCCGATCGTCGTCCGGATCGCGCGAAATGGCGGAATGGAGGGCGTGAAAACGCGTCAGGGTCACCAGGCGGCGATAGTCCGCGACATGATCGGCCGCCGATCGCTCGCTTGCCGCAAGCGCCGCCGCCAGTTTCGGCTTGGCAAGCGTGGCTTGCAATTCGGCCAGCAAAATCGAGCTTGAATAGAGCCGAATTTCACGCTCGGCGGCGAGTGCCAAGAGTGCGAGAGGCTTACCGCCCCAGAACAGCGCGGAAACCACTACGTTGGTGTCGACGACCAGACGCGGTTTGCGCTTCATCCGCCTTTGCGGATCCGATCCACTTCGCGCTGAATCTCGTCCGCCGGAAGGGAAGGGACGCCTGCATCCCGGACTCGCTCCGCGCCTTCACCCATCCGCCGAACCGCCTCGCGCCGCACGCCGTCCCGCAGCAACCGCGCCAAGGCCCGCGGCGTCAGCAAGCCGGCCGCCTCGGCTTCACGCGCCAGCCTGTCGGGAAGTTCGAGCTTCAGATCGATGAACGTCATTCGCCGTCAATATCGCATTCGGGACATGCCGGACAGGCCGCTTGTCACTGGTCGAGAAAACTCCGCATCTTCCGCGACCTTGACGGATGCTTCAACTTCCGCAGCGCCTTTGCCTCGATCTGGCGGATGCGCTCGCGGGTCACCGAGAACTGCTGGCCGACTTCCTCGAGCGTGTGATCGGTGTTCATGCCGATGCCGAAGCGCATCCTGAGCACGCGCTCCTCGCGCGGGGTGAGGGAGGCCAGCACGCGGGTGACGGTTTCCTTGAGGTTGGACTGGATCGCCGCGTCCACCGGGATGACGGCGTTCTTGTCCTCGATGAAATCGCCGAGATGGCTGTCCTCCTCGTCGCCGATCGGCGTTTCGAGGCTGATCGGCTCCTTGGCGATCTTCATCACCTTGCGGACCTTCTCCAGCGGCATGGAGAGGCGCTCGGCAAGCTCCTCCGGGGTCGGCTCGCGGCCGATCTCGTGGAGGATCTGGCGCGACGTGCGGACCAGCTTGTTGATCGTCTCGATCATGTGGACCGGGATGCGGATGGTCCGGGCCTGGTCCGCAATGCTGCGGGTGATCGCCTGACGGATCCACCAGGTCGCATAGGTCGAGAATTTGTAGCCGCGGCGATATTCGAACTTATCGACCGCCTTCATCAGGCCGATATTGCCTTCCTGAATGAGATCAAGGAATTGCAGGCCGCGGTTGGTATATTTCTTGGCGATCGAGATGACGAGCCTGAGGTTCGCCTCGACCATTTCCTTCTTGGCGATGCGGGCTTCGCGCTCGCCCTTCTGGACCTGGTTCACGATCCGGCGGAATTCGCCCAGGCCCATGCCGGTCGCCTGCGCGATCTCGGCGATCTCGGCGCGGATGCGCTCGATCGCGTCGGCTTCGGACTCGATGAAGGCGGTCCATTTCTTGTCGATCCCGCGCACGCGATCGGCCCAGCCCTCGTCGAGCTCGTGGCCCATATAGGAATCGAGGAAGGCGCGGCGCGGCACCTTGTGGCGCTCGGCGAGGCGCAGCATCTGGCCGCCAAGCGTGGTGAGGCGGCGGTTGTAGCTGTAGAGCTGATCGACGAGATATTCGATCTTGGCGCCGTGGAACTGGACGCTCTCGACCTCGGCGGTGAGCTGCTCGCGGAACTTCTGATATCTGTTCTCGTCGGCCTTGGGGAAATCCTGGCCGGCACCCATCGCGTCCATGCGCGACAATTGGAGCCTGGAGAACTTCTTGTAGATGTCGGTGATCGCCGCGAATTTCTCAAGCGCGCTCGGCTTCAGCGCCTCCTCCATCTGGGCGAGCGAGAGGGTGTTGTCCTCCTCCTCTTCCTCGACGGGGCGCTGGGCGCGGCGCTCGACCAGGCCGTCCTCCTCATCCTCCTCGGCGGGGGCCTCCTCGGGCTCCTCTTCCTCCTTGAAGGAGGGGCCGGCGGTGGTTTCGGAAATGATCGCGTCGTCGGCCTCGGCGCTCTCGACCTGCTCGGGCGTCGGGCCCTTGGACAGCATCGCCTGGAGATCGAGGATCTCGCGAAGCTGCATCCGGCCCTCGTTGAGCGCGGTCGACCAGTCGATGATCGCGTTGAAGGTGATCGGGCTTTCGCACAGCCCCCAGATCATCGTGTCGCGGCCGGCCTCGATGCGCTTGGCGATCGCGATCTCGCCTTCGCGGGACAGCAATTCCACCGCGCCCATCTCGCGCAGGTACATGCGGACCGGATCGTCGGTGCGATCGACCGTTTCCTTCTTCTTTTCGAGGACGAAGGTCTCGACGCCGTCGCCATCCTCGGCGCTGGCCTCCTCGGTCCCCGCTTCCTCCTCCTCGCCCTCGTCCGATTCGACGATCTGCACGCCCATTTCGTTGAGCGCGGACATGATGTCCTCGATCTGCTCGGACGACATCTGGTCCTGGGGGAGGGCCTCGTTCAATTCGTCATAAGTGATCACGCCGCGCTTCTTGGCGCGCGCGATCAGCTTCTTGATCGACGCCTCGTTGAGGTCGATGAGCGGCGCGTCGCCGGTCTCGGTCTTTTCTTCGGCTTCCGCCGCGTTGGTCTTCGCCATCAAATACGCCTATTCTGTCACGCCGTCGCCGACGATCAGGCTCGCCAGCCGCCGGTCCGCTTCTTCCCGCGCCGTGCGGAGCCGAACCTGCTCCGCGAACGCCGCCTCGTCGAATTCCACCTTCAGCCGCGCCGTCACCGCTTCATAGGCGGCATCGAGCTCCGGCCGGGCCGCCAATGCTTCAACGACCAGAACGAGATCCCTTTGCGCGCGATCGGGTGGGGCATCACGTCGGGCGAAGGAAAAAGCAAGCCCTCGCTTGAGGCGCGGCTCCTCCAGCAAATCACCAGCGCCCTCGCCGGCCAATATGGTGGCAAGGCCCTCGGGATCAAGCGCGGCGTGCGTCATAGCCGCTTCGAGCATCAGATCGCGCAGGCGCGCGGCCCCGCCATTGCCGAGCGGCAACGCCGCCACCGCCTCGGCATGGGCGCCGATCAGCGCGGGGAATCGCGCGAGGCCGAGCAGCACGGCGTGGCAAAGCTGCGGATCGAGGCCGGCGCGGCCGACGGCGCGGGCTTCGGGAGAGGCCGGGCGGGGCGGCTCATAGGGCTTGCCGCGCTGGAACGGCCGGAAGGGCTCGCGCGCCCGGCGTTGCGGGGTGAGTATGTCGAGGCGGGCGAGGAATTCGGCGCGATATTGCTCGCGAACGTCGGGATCGGCGATCGCGGCGGCATGATCGAGCAGGCGGCGGCGCAGGCCCGCGCGCTGCTCGGGCGTCGCGCGCGGCGCCGCGTCGAGCTCGTGGCCCCAAAGCCGATCGACCAGGGCCTCGGGGCTCGCCAGCAGCGCCTCAAGCGCCTCCCGACCCCTGGCGCGGATGAGATCGTCGGGATCCTGGCCCGCCGGCAGCGTGACGAAGCCGAGCGAGCGGCCGGGCGCGAGATGGGGAAGGGCGCGCAAGGCCGCCCGGACCGCCGCTTTCTGCCCTGCCGAATCGCCGTCGAAGCACAGGATCGGCGTGGCGGACAGGCGCCACAGCAGGCCGAGCTGCGCCTCGGTCATCGCGGTGCCGAGCGGCGCGACCGCGTCGGCAAGGCCCGCCTGATCGAGCGCGATCACGTCCATCTGGCCTTCGACGACGATCACCCGCTTCGTCTCGCGGCTCGCCGGCGCGGCCCGATCGAAATTGAACAGGGTGCGGCCCTTGTCGAACAAGGGCGTGTCGGGCGAGTTCAGATATTTGGGCTCGCCGGGCCCAAGGATGCGGGCGGAGAAAGCGATGACCCGCCCGCGCGGATCGCGGATCGGATAGGTGATCCGGCCGCGGAAGCGGTCATAGGGTTCGCGGTCCGAATCCTCCGGCGCGATCAGCAGGCCGGCCTCGACCAGCTTGTCGTTGCCGAAATCCTTGAGCGCGCCCTTCAACTTGCCGCGACCGTCCGGCGCGAAGCCGAAGCCGAAGCGCGTCGCCGTCGCCGCGCTCACCCCGCGTTGCTTCAGATAGGCGCGCGCCTCCGCGCCCTCGATCCCGCCCAACTGCTCGACATACCAGGTCTGCGCCGCGTCCATCACCTCGTAGAGCCCGGTCGCCCGCTCCGCCCGAGCCTGCGCGCGCGGATCGGGGGCGGGGACGTCCATGCCGGCGGCGGCGGCAAGCTCCTTCACCGCATCCATGAAGGCGAGCCCGCGCGCATCGGTCAGCCAGCGGATCGCGTCGCCATGCGCCTGGCAGCCGAAGCAATGGTAGAAGCCCTTCTCGTCATTGACGTAGAAGCTCGCCGTCTTCTCGTTGTGGAACGGACAGCACGCCTTGAACTCCCGCCCGGCGCGCTGGAGCCTGGTGGTGCGCGCGATCAGCGCCGAGAGCAGGGTGCGGGCGCGCAGTTCGTCGAGGAAGGCGGGGGAGAGGGTCATCGCCCTTCGTCGACCTCCATGCCAGCGCCCTTCGACTTCGCACTCCGCGCTCCGCTCAGGACGAGCGGATTTTGGTTCTGTTGCAACTCCCCATTCCCGCTCGTCCCGAGCGAAGTCGAGGGGCGCTCGCGAGGCGGTTTTGCAAAATATCCTACCAAAGCCCAATCGCCCGCGATCAACGCTTCCTTCTTGGCGCGAGACCATTTCTTGATGCGACGCTCGAAAGCGAAAACTTCGTCGCGGCTCGATCCCAAAGCGCACCACGCGAGCTGGACCGGTCTTCGCCTCCTCGTCCAGTCGGCGGCCAAACCCTGCTCGTGTTCCCAGAGACGTTTCTGAAGATCATCCGTGTGACCGGCATAATAGGATCCGTCCCGGCATCTCAGGAGATAAACCCAGAACTGCATCACGGCCGTGCCAGCGCCCCTCGACTTCGCTCGGGACGAGCGAAAATAGTTACATTGCTCCGCCCCCGACCCCTCCCACAAGCCGGGAGGGGAGTTATCCTCGCCCTATGAAAGCCTCGCCTTCACCGCCGCGCTGGCCTTGCTCATGTCGAGCTGGCCGGCGTGGCGTTCCTTCAGGACGGCCATGACGCGGCCCATGTCCTTGACGCTCGCCGCGCCGGTCTCCGCGACGATCGCATCGACCGCGGCGGCGATCTGGGCGTCGTCCATCTGGGCGGGGAGGAAGCCTTCGATCACCGCGACCTCGGCAGCCTCGGCCGCCGCAAGCTCGGCGCGGCCGCCTTTTTCGTAGAGGTCGATCGATTCGCGGCGCTGCTTGACCATCTTTTGCAGGACTTCGGTGACGAGCACGTCGTCCTCCGGCGGGTTGGCCGATCCGCGCAGCTCGATGTCGCGATTCTTGAGCGCGGCCTGGATCAGGCGGATCGCGTCGCGCTTCGCGGTGTCGCCGGCCTTCATCGAGGTGACCAGGGCCTGCTTGATGTCGTCGCGAATCATTGGGTCTCACATGCCTTTTCGGGAAACCGCCCGTGTAGCCGGACGGACCGGCTTTTAACAGGATTGACGCGCCCGCCCGGCGGCCTTAGCGGCTGGGTCTTAGCGACATCGCCAATCCGAAGGAGTGCCCGCCACCATGGCCGACGCCAAGACCTTGCCCGCGCCTGAAGGGGCCACGGGCGTCTTGGTCCTGGCCGACGGCACGACGATCTGGGGGCGGGGCTTCGGCGCCGAGGGCAAAGCGGTCGGCGAGGTCTGCTTCAACACCGCGATGACCGGCTATCAGGAGATCATGACCGATCCCTCCTACGCGCGGCAGATCGTCACCTTCACCTTCCCGCATATCGGCAATGTCGGCGCCAATTACGAGGATGTGGAGGCGGACAATCCGCACGCGCTCGGCTGCGTGGTGCGGCAGGACGTGACCGATCCCTCCAATTTCCGCGCGGCGCGGGGGTTCGTGGAATGGATGCGCTCCAACGGGCGGATCGGGCTGTCGGGCGTCGACACAAGGGCGCTGACGCGGCTGATCCGGACGGCGGGGGCGCCCAATGGGGTGATCGCCTATAATGAAGCCGGGGAATTCGACGTGGCGGCGCTGATCGCCGAGGCGCGCGACTGGCCGGGGCTGGAGGGGATGGACCTCGCGAAGGAGGTCACGACCCGGCAGACGCATCCTTGGTCGGGGGGGCTTTGGCATCTTGGGCGTGGATATGATGAATCTCCCCTCCCGCCTGCGGGAGGGGAAGAGCCGCGCAGCGGCGAAGGGGGAGGGCCTGTCCGTGCCGGCGACGACAGGCCCTCCCCCGGCCCCTCCCGCGAGCGGGAGGGGAGTCGCCCCCATGTCGTCGCGGTCGATTATGGCGCCAAGCGCAACATCTTCCGCAACCTCGAGGCGGCCGGGGCACGGGTGACGGTGATGCCGGCGACCGCGACGTTCGAAGAGGTGATGGCGCACGATCCCGACGGCTTCTTCCTCTCCAACGGCCCCGGCGATCCGGCGGCGACGGGGGACTACGCGGTGCCGGTGATCCGCGCGATGCTGGAGACGGGAAAGCCGCTGTTCGGCATCTGCCTCGGCCACCAGCTCCTCGGGCTGGCGGTCGGCGCGCGCACGACGAAAATGCACCAGGGCCACCGCGGCGCCAACCATCCGGTGAAGCGGATCGTGGACGGCCGGGTCGAGATCACCAGCATGAACCACGGCTTCGCGGTGGAACGCGAGAGCCTGCCGGAGAACGTGCGCGAGACGCATGTGAGCCTGTTCGACGGGAGTAATTGCGGGATCGAGCTGACGGACCGGCCGGCGTTCAGCGTACAATATCACCCGGAGGCGAGCCCGGGGCCGCAGGACAGTACGTATTTGTTCGGGAAGTTCGTGGAGCAGTTGGGGTGAGGCCGCGCTTCTTCCCTTTTTACAGAGTGCTTCTTTGGCCGTTCATAAGGCAAAAGCGTAATGCACCCATCAGGACTCGCGCCGGGTATCTTACTCAGGCGCAGGTTGACAAGATCACCGATGATTGTGGAGCGCCTCGCGGCACGGCGCGCATCGAAGGGCCTGATCTGCTCATCTTTCGAAGCGAAGACATTTCGACGACCGGGCGTGTCCTCAAAGCACTGCTAGCCACCGGAGAGACGACCTTAAGCTCGGTCGGAAATCAAAGGTATGACCCTTCCGGAGAGCAATAATGTCCAAGCGCACTGTCATCTTCACCAGCCTCGCCATTGGCGCCCGCCTAGCTCCCTCTCCCCGCTGGGGAGAGGGTTGGGGTGAGGGGGCTCGGCGACCGAGAATAATCCCGAACGTCCGACACCCTCACCCAACCCTCTCCCTCGAGGGAGAGGGCTTTGAAGGTTGTTTCCTGTAAATGCCTAAGCGCACCGACATCTCCTCCATCCTCGTCATCGGCGCCGGCCCGATCGTCATCGGGCAGGCGGCGGAGTTCGATTATTCGGGGTCGCAGGCCGTCAAGGCGCTGAAGGAGGAGGGGTATCGGGTCATCGTCGTCAATTCCAATCCGGCGACGATCATGACCGATCCCGAGCTTGCGGACGCGACCTATGTCGAGCCGGTGACGCCCGAATATGTCGCCAGGATCATCGCGAAGGAGCGGCCCGACGCGGTGCTGCCGACGATGGGCGGGCAGACCGGGCTCAACACCGCGCTGGCGCTGTTCAAGGACGGGACGCTCGACAAATATGGCGTCAAGCTGATCGGCGCCGACGCGGCGGCGATCGAGATGGCCGAGGACCGGCTGAAGTTCCGCCAGGCGATGGACCGGATCGGGCTCGAAAGTCCGCGCTCGGCGATCGCGCATTCGGTGGACGAGGCGCTTACCGGGCTGGCGCATGTCGGGCTGCCGGCGATCATCCGGCCGAGCTTCACGCTTGGCGGGACCGGGGGCGGCATCGCCTATAATCGCGACGAATTCGCCGAGATCGTTCGGGGGGGGCTGGAGGCGTCGCCGACCACCGAGGTGCTGATCGAGGAATCGGTGCTGGGGTGGAAGGAATATGAGATGGAGGTCGTGCGCGACCGTGCCGACAATGCGATCATCATCTGCTCCATCGAGAATGTCGATCCGATGGGGGTGCATACCGGGGATTCGATCACGGTCGCGCCGGCGCTGACGCTGACCGACAAGGAATATCAAATCATGCGGAACGCCTCGATCGCGGTGCTGCGCGAGATCGGGGTGGAGACGGGCGGGTCCAACGTCCAGTTCGCGGTCAATCCCGCGGACGGGCGGCTGGTCGTCATCGAGATGAACCCGCGCGTGTCGCGCTCCTCCGCGCTCGCCTCGAAGGCGACCGGTTTCCCGATCGCCAAGGTCGCGGCGAAGCTGGCGGTCGGCTACACGCTCGACGAGATCGACAACGACATCACCGGGGTCACGCCGGCGAGCTTCGAGCCGACGATCGACTATGTGGTGACCAAGATCCCGCGCTTCGCCTTCGAGAAGTTCAAGGGCAGCCAGGCGCTGCTTTCGACCGCGATGAAATCGGTCGGCGAGGTGATGGCGATCGGGCGCAGCTTCCACGAGAGCCTGCAAAAGGCGCTGCGTGGGCTGGAGACCGGGCTCAACGGGCTCGACGGGGTGAAATCGCTCTACGGCGCGCCGAAGGACGAGATCGAGGCGGCGTTGGCGGTGCCGTCGCCGGACCGGCTGCTGGTCGCGGCGCAGGCGCTGCGCGAGGGGCTGAGCGTCGCCGAAATTCATGCGGTGACGAAATACGACCCGTGGTTCCTCGACCGGCTCGCCGAGATCGTCGTGGCCGAGGAAGCGGTGTGCCGCGACGGTCTGCCCGGCGACGCCGCGGGCCTGCGGCGGCTTAAGGCGATGGGCTTTTCGGACCGGCGGCTTGCCGAGCTCAATCTCAAATCGGCCAATGTCGCCGGATCGGGTCAGAAGACGCGCATCCGATCGTCCGGGCTGCTCCACGACGCGGTCAAGGCGATGATCGGCGCGACCACCGAGGACGAGGTGCGGCGCCTCAGGCATCGGCTCGGCGTCAGGCCGGTGTTCAAGCGGATCGACACCTGCGCGGCCGAATTCGAGGCGAAAACGCCGTACATGTATTCGACCTACGAGGCGCCGACCTTCGGCGCGCCGGAGGACGAGAGCCAGCCGAGCGACCGGCGCAAGGTCGTCATCCTGGGTGGCGGGCCGAACCGGATCGGGCAGGGGATCGAATTCGATTATTGCTGCGTCCACGCCGCCTATGCGCTGAAGGAAGCCGGGTTCGAGACCGTCATGATCAACTGCAATCCGGAGACGGTGAGCACCGATTACGACACGTCCGACCGGCTCTATTTCGAGCCGCTGACCGCCGAGGACGTGCTGGAAATCCTCCATGTCGAGGCCTCGACGGGGGAATTGGCGGGGGTCGTCGTCCAGCTTGGCGGGCAGACGCCGCTGAAGCTCGCCGCCGCGCTGGAGAAAGCCGGCATCCCGATCCTGGGCACCTCGCCCGACGCGATCGACCTTGCCGAGGACCGCGAACGCTTCGCCCGGCTGGTCGAGCAGCTCGGGCTCAAACAGCCGCGCAACGGCATCGCCCGATCGCGCGACGAGGCGCTGAAGGTGGCGGAGCGGATCGGCTATCCGGTGCTGACGCGGCCGTCCTACGTGCTCGGCGGGCGGGCGATGGAGATCGTCGATTCGCCCGGCCAGCTCGAGGATTATATCGAGACCGCGGTCCAGGTCTCCGGCGATAGCCCGGTGCTGATCGACCAGTATCTGCGCGACGCGATCGAGGTCGATGTCGATGCGATCGCCGACGGCGACGAGGTCGTCATCGCGGGCGTCATGCAGCATATCGAGGAGGCCGGGGTCCATTCGGGCGACAGCGCCTGTTCGCTGCCGCCCTACAGCCTCCCGCCGGAAATCGTCGCCGAGATCGAGCGGCAGGCGCGGGCGCTCGCCACCGCGCTCGGCGTCGTCGGGCTGATGAACGTCCAGTTCGCGGTGAAGGAGGACGAGGTCTATCTGATCGAGGTCAATCCGCGCGCCAGCCGCACCGTCCCGTTCGTCGCCAAGGCGATCGGCGTGCCCGTCGCCAAGATCGCGGCGCGGGTGATGGCCGGCGAGAAATTGAAGGATCTGCCGAAGATCGCGCGCGCCGGCGATCATATCGCGGTCAAGGAAGCGGTGTTCCCGTTCGCGCGCTTCCCCGGGACCGATCCGGTTCTCTCACCGGAGATGAAGTCCACCGGCGAAGTCATGGGGATCGATCGCGATTTCGCGACCGCCTTCCTGAAATCGCAGCAGGGCGGCGGCAATGAGCTGCCCGATGGCGGCACCTTGTTCGTGTCGGTCAAGGACGGCGACAAGCCGGCGATTCTGGCCGCGGTTCGCGCGCTCGCCGATCTTGGCTTTCGCGCGGTCGCGACCGGCGGCACCGCCGATTTCCTCGAGGCGGAAGGGCTCGCGGTCGAACGGGTGAACAAGGTGGCGCAGGGCCGGCCGCACATCGTCGACCGGATGAAGGACGGCGGCATCGATCTCGTCTTCAACACCACCGAGGGCTGGCAGAGCCACCGCGACTCCGCCTCGATCCGCGCCACCGCGGTCGCCCAGAAAATCCCCTATTTCACCACGGCCGCCTCCAGCGCCGCCGTGGCGCGCGCGATCGCCGCGCGCCGGGAGCGCAACCTTGAAGTGCGCGCGTTGCAGGACTATTATTCCCTTTCCTGAAAGCTCATCCCGCACATTTCGAAGCAGTCCGGGCGGTCTCCTTGAAGGAGGGAGGCCCGCGAAGAAGTTTTTACGAAAGGCAATGCGAATGGCGACCGTCGACAAGATGCCGATGCTGGCCGAAGGCTATGAGAGGCTGCAGACCGAGGTGCGCCACCTGAAGATGGTGGAGCGCCCCGCCGTGATCGACGCGATCGAGGAAGCGCGCGGCCATGGCGACCTTTCGGAAAATGCCGAATATCACGCCGCCAAGGAGCGCCAGGGCCAGATCGAGGCGATGATCGCCGACATGGACGACCGCCTCAGCCGCGCGATGGTGATCGACCCCGCGTCGCTGTCCGGCGACAAGATCGTGTTCGGCGCGACCGTCCACTTGCTCGACGAGAACAACAAGGCGATCAAATATCAGATCGTCGGCGAGACCGAGGCGGACGCGAAGATCGGCCGGATCAGCTATGCCTCGCCCCTGGGCCGCGCGCTGATCGGCCGCGCGGTGGGCGAGGAGGTCGAATTCTCCGCGCCCTCCGGCGACAAATATTTCGAGGTCGCCCGGATCGAATTCGTCTAGGCCGGAAGGTGCGGCCACCCGAAAGCTGGGCCCGGGCCCGCGTCACCCTTGCCATCACGAGCGTCACCGCCGCGGCCTGGCTGGTCGCGGCGGCGCTCGGGCGCGCCGACTGGGCGGCGCTGTGGGGCGGCTTCATTCCCGCGCGGATCGGCGAGACGGGAAGCGCCGGCCTCGCGCCGGTCTGGCTGACACCGCTGACCGCGACTTTGGTCCATGGCGGCTTCTTCCACCTGTTGTTCAACCTCGTCATCCTCGCCTTTTGCGGGCGGCCGACCGAAAATTTGCTCGGACCGGTGAACCTGGCGGTGCTCTACCTCGCCGGCGCCTATGCGGCGGCGGCGGCGCAATATGCGATCGATCCCGCATCGAGCCTGCCGATGATCGGCGCGAGCGGCGCGATCTCGGCGGTGCTCGGCGCCTATGCCTTCCTGTTCGGGCGCAACAAGGTGAAGGTCGCGAACCGGACGCTGGCGATGCTCCTGAACGCGCTGTGGCTGCTCGCGGCCTGGGTGGCGCTCAACCTGGTGGTCGGCATGACCCTGATCCGCGCCGGCATCGCGATCGCCTTCGCGGCCCATATCGGCGGCTTCGCGCTGGGGCTGATCCTGGCGAAGCCGCTGTTCGAGATCAGGTACAGGAACGCCTGAGCCCCATCGTCATTCCAGCGCGAGCTGGACCCTCCTTGTCCCTTTTGCCTCTCTTCGCGCCTTCGCGTGAACCAACTCCTTTTTCTCACGCGAAGGCGCGAAGAAGGAAAGGGAGATCCCAGTTTTCGCTGGGATGACGAAGGAGGCGTGGTGGAGGGATGGCTACTTCGCCTCCGTCTCCGGCTCCAGCTCCAGCAGGCGGTGGAGGTGGACGACGACATATTTCATCTCGGCATCGTCGACCGTGCGCTGGGCCTTGCCGCGCCAGGCGTCCTGGGCGCTGGCGAAATCGGGATAGATGCCGACCATGTCGATCGTCGAAAGATCGAAATCGAGGCCGCGCGGATCCTTGACCCGGCCGCCGAACACGAAATGAAGCTTGCTCATGGGATGAGGCGCCTAGGCAAGGGAAGGGCGGCGCGCAAGCGGCGGCCCGCATCAAAAATAGGGACTGTCCCTATTTAATCGTCCTTTTCGTTTTTGCCGCCGACCGCTTCGACCAGCGAGGCGCCGAGCGTGTTGACGACATGGCCGGTGAATTGATCGGCGCGCTCGCGGCCGGCGTCGAGACCGCGCTGCGCCGCTTCGCGCGCCGCGTCGGTGAGCTTGCGGCCGGTGTCGCCGAGCCATTCGCGCTCGCGCGTCGTGCGTGGCAGCAGGAAACCGAGCAAGGCGCCCACCGCCATGCCGCCGATCACGGCGGCAGCCGGGTAGATCGCCATCTGATCGGTGACGTCCCGCGTCACGTCGGCGGCGCGGCTGCGCGCGGATTCGTAGGCGGAGAGCGTGCGCTCGCGCGCCTGCTCGATCGCGGTTTGCGGGGTCTTCTTCGGGGCCGTCATCATTTGCTCCTTCGTGTCTTCCCACCGCCGAACAGGCGGCCGGCGGCGCGGATGAGGGGGCCGCGCGCCAGATAGAGAGCGATCGCGCCGGCGGCGGTCGCGGCGGCGGCGGGCCGCGCCTTCACCGCCTCGAACGCTTCGACGGCCTTGTCGGCCGCCTTGCCCTTGGCGCCGTCCCAGGCTTCGCCGGCAAGGCTGATGGGGCGCAGGCGGTCCTGCGTCTCGGCGAGCGTCGCATCCAGCCGACCACGCGTCGCGATCACCCGCCGCCGCGCCGTCTCGATATCGTTCGCGCTCATGGCAGCCGTTCGGCGTCGCGGAGCGCGGCGCGCTCCTCGGGATCGGCGGTGAGCTGCTTGACCTCGGACCAGCCGCGCCGCGCCAGATAGTAACCAAGCCCGGCGAGCGGCACGCCGACGATCAGGCCGGCGAGCAGCGGGCCGACCGCGAAGGACAGACGGACCAGGGCGGTGATCACCAGGGCCGTCATCGCCGCGAACATGCAGAACCAGCCGATCGCGAGCGTCACCGCCGCCTTGCGCGCGCGCACCGCGCGATGCTCGGCGATCGCCTTCAAAAGGGCGAACTCCGCCTCCGCATAAGCGCGCGCATCCTCGATCAGCCGGCGGACAAGCTCGCCGATCGATTCGCCGTCGCTCCCGGGGCCCCCGTCAGCCAAGGATCAGTCCTCGTCGTTGGCGGGGCGGGCCTCGCCGGTGGCGCTGCGGAGCACGCGGATCAGCGCGAAGCCGACCACGGCGGCGGCGGCGATGGCGACGCCGGGGCTCTTGCGGACGATCTCGCGGCCGTCGCCGATCAGATCGTCGACGCTCTTGTCGCGGACCTTGCCCGAAAAGCCGGCGACCGCTTCGGCGGCGCGATGGGCATAATCGCCATATTCGGCGCCGAGCCGCTGCTCGATCGAGCGGGCGGCATCCTCGATGACGCCGCTGATATCGTCGAGCAGGTTGGTGGCGCGGCCCTTGCCGTCGTCGGCATAGCCCTTGAGCTTGCCGCCGGCCTGGTCCTTGAGACTCATCACCTGCTCGCGGACCTGGCCGACGATGCGGTCCTTGGCCTCGCGCGCGGTGCCCGCGGCGGCGGGTTCGGCAACGCTGACGTTGCCGGTTGCGGGAAGATCGGTGTCGGGGCGGGGCATAAGCATCTCCACTCGTTCGAACAGGGGCCGGTCCTTTCCAGAACCGCCGCCGCGGGTTGGCGTTCCCGCGCGCGCCAGGAAAGTTGCAACCGCCTTGCCGGGCCGATAACGGCCCTTCCCGACATATATGCGTCGTCCCCCCATTCGATAAGAGGCCGAAACGACATGACCGCGATCATCGAGCTCCACGCGCGCCAGATCCTCGACAGCCGCGGCAATCCGACGGTGGAGGTCGATGCCTTGCTCGAGGATGGCAGCTTCGGCCGCGCCGCCGTGCCCTCGGGCGCATCGACCGGCGCGCACGAGGCGGTCGAGAAGCGCGACGGCGACCGGAGCCGGTGGGGCGGCAAGGGGGTCGAGAGCGCGGTCGGCGCGGTCAACGGCGATATCGCCCAGCATTTGCTCGGCATGGAGGCCGAGGACCAGGCCGAGATCGATGCGGCGATGATCGAACTGGACGGGACCGACAACAAGGCCCGGCTCGGCGCCAATGCGATCCTGGGCGTCAGCCTGGCGGTCGCCAAGGCGGCGGCCGATGCGCGCGGCCTGCCGCTCTACCGCTATGTCGGCGGGGTTTCGGCGCATGTCCTGCCGGTGCCGATGATGAACATCCTGAACGGCGGCGTCCATGCCGACAATCCGATCGATTTCCAGGAATTCATGGTGATGCCGGTCGGCGCGCCGACCTTCGCCGAGGCGCTGCGCTGCGGCGCGGAGATATTCCACACGCTGAAGAAGAATCTGCATGCGGCCGGGCTGTCGGTCTCGGTCGGCGACGAGGGCGGGTTCGCGCCGAATATCGGCTCGGCCCGCGAGGCGTTGGACTTCATCATGAAGTCGGTGGACGAGGCCGGCTACAAGGCGGGCGACGACGTGATGCTGGCGCTCGATTGCGCGGCGACCGAATTCTTCAGGGACGGCGCCTACAAGATGGACGGGGAGGGGCGGACGCTTTCGCCGCAGGAGATGGCGGCCTATCTCGCCGAGCTCGCCGCCGCCTATCCGATCGCATCGATCGAGGACGGGATGGCCGAGGACGATCTGGTCGGCTGGAAGGCGCTGACCGACGCGCTTGGCGAGCGGATCCAGCTCGTCGGCGACGATCTGTTCGTCACCAATCCGAAGCGGCTCGCCATGGGGATCGAGCAGGGGCTCGCCAATTCGATCCTGGTCAAGGTCAACCAGATCGGCACGCTCACCGAGACGCTCGCCGCCGTCGATATGGCCCACCGCGCCGCCTACACGGCGGTGATGTCCCACCGCTCCGGCGAGACCGAGGATTCGACCATCGCCGACCTCGCCGTCGCCACGAATTGCGGGCAGATCAAGACCGGCAGCCTCGCCCGATCGGACCGGCTCGCCAAATACAACCAGTTGCTGCGGATCGAGGAGGAGCTGGGCGACGTCGCGGTCTATGCGGGGCGTTCGATCTTCGCATGAAGGCTCCCTCTCCCGGCGGGGAGAGGGCTTCGGCGGTGGTGCTGGGTCAGTCGTTCGAGGCTATTCTCAGATGTTCGAGGATCGTTTCGAGGACGCCGTCGAGATTGCTCGTCACGTCGCTGTTCCAGAAGCGGATGACGGCGTAGCCGTGGGCTTCGATGAGGCGGGTGCGTTCAGCGTCGGCGTCGGCGGCATCGGCATGTTGGCCGCCGTCCAGCTCGACGACCAGTTTGGCGCTTCGACATGCGAAGTCCGTTACTGCGGGGCCGATCGGGAATTGCCTGACGAATTTGCGACCGTCGAGCTGGCTGGCGCGCAGGCGCGACCAGAGCAGGCGCTCCACATCCGTCATGTCGCGACGGAGTCTGCGCGCGATGGGAGTCAGGCGTTTTGTGCTCATGTTCACAGGCCTATCACTCCCTCTCCCCAGAGGGGAGAGGGTTGGGGTGAGGGGGTTCGGCGGTTGGGGGTAATCGCTGACGCCCGACACCCTCACCCAACCCTCTCCCTCAAGGGAGAGGGCTTAGAAAGCGAAGTCCGGGGTCAGTCGCCTTCCCGACTCGATTCACCGCGCATCGGACTCGCATCGGCGTTTATTTGGGGATTAACCGTCAAACAGCTTGATTCGGCGTGGCTTTGCTGATTCTGTGAATGGCGCGATGGCGAGCAAGCGTAATCCCCTGATCCTGATGCGACGGGCCTTCTGGCCGGCGCTGGGATTGCTCGTGATCGGCAATTTCGTCGGCTATGCCGTGCTCGGCGAGAATGGCGTGCTCGCCTGGGGCGGCTATCGCCACGCCAAGGCCGAAAAAGCGGTCGAGCTTGCCCGGCTCCAGACCGAGGAGCAGCGGCTCGCGCATCGCGCCGCGTTGCTCGATCCCAGGCGCACCGATCCCGATCTCGCCGACGAGCTGGTCCGGCGCGAGCTCGGGCTGGTCCGGCCCGACGAGGTGATCCTCGAGACCGGCGACGGCACGACCGCGCCGCAACCCGCCGCGCGGGCCCGGCACTAGCGTCTCTCCCGCCGCCCCCGTTGCGCGGCGCGGCGTTTGCGGCCATATGGCCGGCAGTCCCGCGAGAGAGAGGAAAGCCAGGTGGCAAGGGCCGCATCGCCGCGAAAATCCACGTCCAAGGCCGGCGCCGCGAAGAGCGCCGCGCCGCCCGCCACGCCGAACCGCGAGCGTCCAAGCGAGCCGCAACGCTACAAGGCGAGCAAGGACGAGCTGCTCGCTTTCTACAAGCAGATGCTGCTCATCCGCCGCTTCGAGGAGCGCGCCGGCCAGCTTTACGGGCTCGGCCTGATCGGCGGCTTCTGTCATCTCTATATCGGCCAGGAAGCGGTCGCGGTCGGCCTCCAGTCGGCGCTCACCGCCGGCAAGGACAGCGTCATCACCGGCTATCGCGACCATGGCCATATGCTCGCCTACGGCATCGATCCCAAGCTCATCATGGCCGAGCTGACCGGCCGCGAGGCGGGCATCTCCAAGGGCAAGGGCGGATCGATGCACATGTTCAGCGTCGAGCACGGCTTCTATGGCGGCCACGGCATCGTCGGCGCGCAGGTGAGCCTCGGCACCGGTCTTGCCTTCAAACACAAATATGCGAACGACGGCGGCATCACGCTGGCCTATTTCGGCGACGGCGCGTCGAACCAGGGCCAGGTCTATGAAAGCTTCAACATGGCCGAGCTGTGGAAGCTGCCGATCGTCTATGTGATCGAGAACAACCAGTACGCGATGGGAACCAGCGTCAACCGTTCCTCGGCGGAGGACCAACTCTACCGGCGTGGCGAGAGCTTCCGCATTCCGGGCATCCAGGTCGACGGCATGGACGTGCTCGCGGTGCGCGGCGCGGCCGAGACCGCGTTCGCTTGGGTGCGCGCGGGCAAGGGGCCGATCCTGCTCGAACTGAAGACCTATCGCTATCGCGGCCATTCGATGTCCGATCCGGCCAAATACCGCTCGCGCGAGGAGGTGCAGTCGGTCCGCGAGAAATCCGATCCGATCGACCATGCGATGCGCGAGCTGGAGGCGATGGGCATCGCCGAGGCGGATCTGAAGGCGATCGACAAGGAGATCCGCGACATCGTCGTCGGCGCCGCCGACTTCGCCGAGCAATCGCCCGAGCCTGAAGCGAGCGAACTTTACACCGACATCCTGGTCGGGAGCTACTGATGCCGATCGAACTCAAGATGCCCGCGCTTTCTCCGACGATGGAGGAGGGCACGCTCGCCAAATGGCTGGTGAAGGAGGGCGACACGATCAAATCGGGCGACATCCTCGCCGAGATCGAGACCGACAAGGCGACGATGGAATTCGAGGCGGTCGATGAAGGCACGATCGCGAAGATCCTTGTCCCCGAGGGCACCGACGAGGTGAAGGTCGGCGCGCCGATCGCGATCCTTGCGGCGGACGGCGAGGACGTGTCCGCCGCCACCGCGTCCGCCACGCCACCGCCCGCGCCGGCCCCGGTCGAGGCGAAGGACGAACAGCCGTCCCAGCCTGAATCCGACAGCCCGACGCCGCACCAGATGGAGACCGCGGCGCGCGATCTCGTGAAGGCGGTCGCCGAGACGAAGGATGAGCCCGACGTCCCCGCCGGCACCGAGATGGTCCGCATGACCGTCCGCGAGGCGCTGCGCGATGCGATGGCGGAGGAGATGCGCGCCGACGACCGCGTCTTCGTGATGGGCGAGGAGGTCGCCGAATATCAGGGCGCCTACAAGGTCACCCAGGGGCTCCTGGAAGAGTTCGGCGACAAGCGCGTCATCGACACGCCGATCACCGAATATGGCTTTGCCGGGCTCGGCACCGGCGCGGCGATGGGGGGCCTGCGCCCCATCGTCGAGTTCATGACCTTCAACTTCGCGATGCAGGCGATCGATCATGTGATCAATTCGGCCGCGAAGACCAATTACATGTCCGGCGGCCAGATGCGCTGCCCCATGGTGTTCCGGGGGCCGAACGGCGCCGCCGCCCGCGTCGGCGCGCAGCACAGCCAGAATTACGGGCCCTGGTACGCCGCCGTCCCCGGCCTGATCGTGATCGCGCCCTACAGCGCGGCGGACTGCAAGGGGCTTTTGAAAGCTGCGATCCGATCGGAAGATCCGGTCGTATTTCTCGAGAACGAGCTGCTTTACGGCCAGAGCTTCGACGTGCCGAAGATCGACGATTATGTCCTGCCGATCGGCAAGGCGAAGGTCGTGCGCTCCGGCAAGGACGTCACCCTGGTCAGCTATTCGATCGGCGTAGGCGTCAGCCTCGAAGCGGCCGAGCAGCTTGCCGGCGAGGGGATCGACGCCGAGGTGATCGATCTTCGCACGCTGCGTCCGCTCGATCGCGCAACTGTCCTCGCCAGTCTCAAGAAGACCAACCGCATGGTCTGCGTCGAGGAAGGCTGGCCGACCTGCTCGATCTCGGCCGAGCTGATGGCGGTGGCGATGGAGGAAGGGTTCGACGATCTCGACGCCCCGGTCCTGCGCGTCACCGACAAGGACGTGCCGCTGCCTTATGCCGCGAATCTCGAGAAGCTGGCGCTGATCAAGGTCGAGGATGTGGTGAGCGCGGCGAAGCGGGTCTGCTATCGCTGATACTCCTTACATCCGTCATTCCAGCGAAAGCTGGAATCTCCGTGCCTTTGCGGAGTCCGTCGGAGAAAAAGTGAGGTTCCAGCTTTCGCTGGAATGACGAAGTTGGGGATCGCGAGATGGCTGAGCTCGATCCCGATCGGCAGCTTGCGCTGGCCTATGTGCCTGCTTCGAGGCGGGCTGCGATCGAGGCGCTCTGGCGTCTCGACGCCGCGCTTGGCGCCGTCCTCGCGACGGGGACCGAGCCGATGATCAGCGGCATCCGGCTCGCCTGGTGGCGCGAGGCGCTGGAGAAGCTCGATCATGCCCCGGCGCCGGCCGAGCCGGTGCTCCAGGCGCTGGCGATGCATGTGCTGCCCGCCGGCGTGACCGGTGCCGAACTTGCGGCGATGGAGCAGGGATGGGCGGCGATCGTGCCGGGCGAGGCGCTGACCGCCGAGACGCTTGGCATTTACGCGGGCGCGCGCGGTGGATGTCTGTTCGCGCTTTCGGCGCGCCTGCTTGGTGAGGCCGGCCACCCCGTGATCGAGGCCGGGAAGCATTGGGCGTTGATCGACCTTGTCCGTCACAGTGTCGACAGAAGCGATCGAAAGGCCGCGCATACCGCCGCCGGAGCCTGTTCTCGATCCGGCAAATGGCCGCGCCGGCTGCGGCCGCTCGGAATGCTCGCGATATTGGCGCGGCGCGATGATGAAGGGGGGGCAGATCGGCCCGAGCCTTTTGGTGCGCCGATGCGTATCCTCAGAATGATTCGGCACCGATTGACCGGCTATTGATCCGTAACGGCACTTCATTTCATCCAATTTGGAGAATCGAAGAAGTCGCGTTAGCCTCCCCGGAAGGGGGAGGGGGATATGCTTCGATATTTCGCGATTGCCGGATCGGTCCTGCTGCTGGTCTTTGCCGGCTTCTTTGCCTGGAAGAGTTTCGGACGGGCCGAAGCCGATCCGATCGCGCCGGCGCCCGCTTATCAGGCGGCGCGAGGCGATGCCGGCGCGAGCGAACGATCGCCGCCCGCCGCCGACGCCCGGACCCGCGAGCAGAGGCGCTTCGACCGCGCGGATCGCGACAATGACGGCAAGGTCACGCTGGAGGAATCCACCTATGCCCGGCACCGCGCCTTCGCCCGGCTCGACACGGATCACAACGGCCAGCTCTCGTTCGAGGAATGGGCCGCGCGGACGCTCCAGAAATTCGCCACCGCCGACGCCAATCGCGACCGCGCGCTCGACCGGACGGAGTTCGCGACCACGGCGCCAAGGCCGCGCCGCGCGCCGGCACGGAACGCCCGGTGCGATTGCGCCAATCAGCCCGCGCCGGCGGCGGAACGGGATGGCGACTGATGAACCCGCCTCGTCGTTCCAGCGAAAGCTGGAATCTCGCTGCCCTTCCTCCGCGTTCTCCGCACGCCGTATTTTTGGTTCGCGCGGAGAGGCGAAGGCGCGGAGAAGAAAAGGAAGAAGTGAGTTCCCAGCTTTCGCTGGGATGACGATAAATTTATAGCGCCGACTGCCACTTATCGAGATCGGCGCGGGCGCGGTCGGTGTAGAGTTTCTTGCGGTCGGCCTTCTTCGTCCGGCCGATGTCGAGCGGCGGGAACAGACCGAAATTGACGTTCATCGGCTGATAGGTCGCCGCGACCGCGCCGCCGGTGATGTGGCCGAGCAGGGCGCCGAGCGCGGTCGTCAGCGGCGGCGGCGCCAGCGCCCCACCCTTGAGCTCCGCCGCGGCGAAACGGCCGGCGAGGAGGCCGATCGCGGCCGATTCGACATAGCCTTCGCACCCGGTCATCTGTCCGGCGAAGCGGATATGCGGCGCCGATTTGAGGCGCAGCGTCGGATCGAGCAGTTGCGGCGAATTGAGGAAGGTGTTGCGGTGGAGGCCGCCCAATCGCGCGAACTCGGCGTTCTCGAGCCCGGGGATGGTTCGGAACAGGCGGACCTGCTCGGCATGTTTCAATTTGGTCTGGAAGCCGACCATGTTCCAGAGCGTGCCGAGCGCATTGTCCTGGCGGAGCTGGACGACGGCGTGGGGCCAGCGGCCGGTACGCGGATCGTCGAGCCCGACGGGCTTCATCGGGCCGAAGCGCAACGTGTCCACGCCGCGCTCGGCCATCACCTCGATCGGCATGCAGCCTTCGAAATAGGGCGTGTCCTTCTCCCATTCGCGAAAGCGCGTCTTCTCGCCGTCGATCAGGCCCTGGTGGAAGGCGAGATACTGGTCCTTCGTCATCGGGCAGTTGATGTAATCCTTGGTCTCGCCCTTGTCCCAGCGGCTGGCCATCCAGCAGATGTCCATGTCGATCGTGTCGCGGTGGACGATCGGCGCGATCGCATCGAAGAAGGCAAGGGCGTCGGCGCCAGTGGCGGCGCCAATCGATTCGGCGAGCGTCGCGGCGGTCAGCGGGCCGGTGGCGACGATGGCGAGGCCCGAGACGGGGAGCGCGTCCACCCGTTCGCGGACGATCTCGATATTGGGATGGGCGGCGAGGCGCGCGGTCACCTCGGCCGAAAAGCCGTCGCGGTCGACCGCCAGCGCGGAGCCGGCGGGAACGCGGTGCATCTCCCCGGCCGACATGATGAGCGAGCCCAGCGCGCGCATTTCCTGATGGAGCAGCCCGACCGCGTTGCTCGCCGCGTCGTCGGAACGGAAGCTGTTCGAGCAGACCAACTCGGCAAGGCCCTCGGTCTGGTGCGCGGGCGTCATCTCGCCGGAACCGCGCATTTCGGAGAGGCGCACCTGCACGCCCGCTTCGGCAAGCTGCCAGGCGGCTTCGGACCCGGCGAGGCCGCCGCCGATGATATGGATGTCATGACTCATGGTCGTCCAACACCATAACCGTCATCCCCGCGAAAGCGGGAATCCGCATTTCCTTAACCGGCGACCGGCAGCCTGATCGCGCCGTCGGCCTCGCGTTCGAGCGGGCCGTAGGCGACGATCTCGTTCAGCGTCAGCGGCGCGTGGAGATGGGGGAAGAGGGCGCCGCCGCGCGACGGCTCCCAGCGCAGCGCCGGGCCCGCCGCCGCGACATCCACCGCGGCGAGCCAGAGATCGCGCTGGCCGGTGAAATGCGCGGCGAGCGTGCCTTCGAGCTGGGCGGCGGTGGAGAGGTGGACAAAGCCGTCGCGCGCGTCGGCCGGCGATCCGGCGAAGCGGTCGCTTTCCAACGCCGCAAGCTCGGCCGCGGTCAGCACCTTGTAGGCAAGGTTCGGCCGCTCGCTCACTCGCCGTCCTCGGGGCCGGCGGCGAGATCGTCGCCGATCGTCGCGCCGGGATCGGGCGCGGTCTCGGGCGGATCGGGCACGACGATCGTCTCGCCTTCCTCCTCGCTCTCCTCGATCCGCGCGGCGGAGACGACATGCTCGTTCTCGGCGACGTTGAACAGGCGCACGCCCGCGCTGTTGCGGCCGATGACGCGCAGGCTGTCGAGCCCCATGCGGATCAGCTTCGCCTGATCGGTGACGAGCATGAGCTGATCGGTCCGCGTCGCCGGGAAGCTCGCGACGACACGCCCGTTGCGGGCGATATTGTCGATATTGGTGATGCCCTGGCCGCCGCGCCCGGTGCGCCGATATTCATAGGCGGAGCTCAATTTTCCATAGCCGTTGGCGCAGACGGTGAGGATGAACTGCTCGCGCCCCGCCAGCTCGGCGAAACGGTCCTCCGCCATGATCGGCGCGCCTTCCTTCTCGGCCTTCCACGGAGCGAAGCGCAGATAATCCTCGCGCTCCTCCTGATCGCGCATCCCGCCCCGGTGCAGGATCGAGAGCGAGATCACCTCGTCGCCCCTGTTGGCCAGCCGGATGCCGCGCACCCCGGTCGAGTTGCGGCTCTGGAAGGCGCGAACGTCGTCGCCCCGGAAACGGATCGCCTTGCCCTCGCGGGTGGCGAGCAGGACGTCGTCATTGTCGCCGAGCAGGGCGACGCCGATCAGCCGGTCGTCCTCGTCCTCGCCTTCGAACTTCATCGCGATCTTGCCGTTCGAGGGGACGTTGGTGAAGGCATCCATCGAATTGCGGCGAACCGAGCCCTTCGCGGTCGCGAACATGACGTGGAGATCGCCCCATTCCGCCTCGTCCTCGGGCAGCGGCAGCACGGTCGAGATCGTCTCGCCCTCCGACAAGGGCAGCAGGTTGACGAGCGGGCGGCCGCGCGTCGCCGGGCCGCCTTCGGGGAGCCGCCAGACCTTGAGGCGATAGACGCGGCCGAGCGTGGAGAAGAACAGAACCGGCGTGTGCGTCGAGGTGACGAACAATTCGGTGACCGCGTCCTCGTCCTTGGTCGCCATGCCGGCGCGGCCCTTGCCGCCGCGCGCCTGGGCGCGGAAGCTGTCGAGCGTGGTGCGCTTGATATAGCCCTCCATGGTCACGGTCACGACCATGTCCTCGCGCTCGATCAGATCCTCGTCCTCGATGCCGTCGGCGGCGGGCGCGATCTCGGCGAGGCGCGGGGTGGCATAAGCGTCGGCGATCGCGTCGAACTCCTCGCGCATCACCGCGTAGAGCTTGACGCGGTCGCCGAGGATTTCGAGCAGGCCGGTGATCGAGGCCGCGAGCTCGCGAAGCTCGCCGGCGATCTCGTCGCGGCCCAATGCGGTGAGGCGGTGAAGGCGCAGCTCCAGGATCGCGCGGACCTGCGTTTCGGAGAGACGGTAGGAGTCACCCGTCACCTCGGTCTCGATCGCCTCAACCAGACGGATATAGGGCGCGATCTCGGCGATCGGCCATTCGCGGGCGATCAAAGCGGCGCGCGCCTCGGCGGGCGAGGCGGAGCCGCGGATGATGCGGACGACCTCGTCGAGATTGGTGACCGCGATGACAAGGCCGAGCAATATGTGGGCGCGGTCGCGCGCCTTGGCGAGCTCGAACTTGGCGCGGCGGGTGATGACCTCCTCGCGGAACCGGACGAAGCTTTCGATGATGTCGCGAAGGTTGAGCGTCTCCGGCCGGCCGCCGCGGATCGCGAGCATGTTGGCCGGGAAGGAGGATTGCGCCGGGGTGTGGCGCCAGAGCTGGTTCAGCACCACTTCGGGCGTGGCGTCGCGCTTCAGATCGATGACGATGCGGACGCCGTGGCGGTTCGATTCGTCGCGTATGTCCGAAACGCCCTCGATGCGCTTGTCCTTGGCGGCCTCGGCGATCCGCTCAACCAGGCCGGACTTGCCGACCTGATAGGGGATGGCGGTGAGGATGATCGAGCGGCGGTCACCGCGGCCTTCCTCGATGACATGACGCGAGCGCATCATGATCGAGCCGCGGCCGCTCTGATAGGCGGCGCGCGCGCCGGCCTGGCCGAGGATCAGCGGCCCGGTCGGGAAATCCGGCGCCGGGATATGCTCCATCAGCCCTTCGACGGTGATCGCCGGATCGTCCATATAGGCCTTGCAGGCCGCGATGACCTCGCCGAGATTGTGCGGCGGGATGTTGGTCGCCATGCCGACCGCGATGCCGCCCGCGCCGTTGACCAGCAGGTTCGGGAAACGCGCCGGCAGCACCTGCGGCTCCTCGCGCGAGGCGTCGTAATTGGGGGTGAAATCGACGGTGTCCTTGTCGAGATCGTCGAGCAGCGTCATCGCGACCTTCGCCAGCCGCGCCTCGGTGTAGCGCATCGAGGCGGGGGGATCGGGATCCATCGATCCGAAATTGCCCTGGCCGTCGATCAGCGGCACCCGCATCGACCAGTCCTGCGTCATCCGCGCGAGCGCGTCGTAGATCGCGCTGTCGCCATGCGGGTGGTAATTGCCCATGACGTCGCCGACGATCTTTGCCGACTTGCGGTAGGGCCGCCCGGCGACCATCCCGCCCTCGAGGCTCGCATAGAGAATGCGCCGGTGGACCGGCTTCAGCCCGTCGCGCACGTCGGGCAGCGCGCGCGCGACGATCACCGACATCGCATAGTCGAGATAGGAGGTCTTCATCTCCTCGACGATCGAGATGGGGGAGATGTCGGATGAATCGAGCACGGGCGGTTCGCTGGCCAAAATCGGTTCCTGGGTTCGGGATGAAAACGCAAGGTTGCGCCATGGATCGGGCGACCCTAGCCGAAGGCGGTGGCGGGCGCCACCCCGCGCACGCGCGCGTACGCGCGCGAGGGACGCCTTCCCAGCCAGTTGTTTTGCGGCGATTTTCCAGCCTGGCGTCTTTTCGGTGACGTTCGGCGACGCCCCCCTAGCAAGGCCGGGACGGAAACGGTAGAAGCCAGCCCCCGAACAAGGCTGGACCCGATGGCAATCGCCCGGCCGTGAGGAAGGAGTCCTTGCCTGATGGCGGCATCGAAGGTTGCGCTGGCCGGATTGCTGGCTTTCGCCGCGCTCGCCGCGCCGGTGCCGGCCCAGAGCCCGCCCGCCGCGCATCAGCTTTCGACGAGCAATGACGAGCGGCGCGCGCTGGCGGCGCTCCAGACGGCGGCGGCCGGGACGGATCGCGCCGCCCAGGACGCCGCGCTGGCGGCGGCGCGGACCGCCGCGCAGGGCGCCGACGCCCGCTATGTCCTCGCCCGCCTCGAATTCCAGATCGCCCAGTCGCGCGGCGACGCGCAAGGCGAGGCGCAGGCGGTCGATGTGTTGGTCGCGAGCGGGCTGGTGCCCGCCGACGAGCTCGTGCCTTTGCTCGCCAACCAGGTCATGCGCGCCTACAGCCGCAGCCAGTTCGAGCGGGCCGACGCGCTGCTCGCCCAGATGGCGCAGCTACGGCCGACCGACGGGACGATCGCCGCCGATTATGCCCAGCTCAAGGCCCGTCGCGGCCAGCGCGCCGAGGCGGTGACCTGGATCACCCGCGCGATCGAGCTTCAGGGCGCGGCCAATCAGGCGGTGCCGGAAAGCTGGTATCTGCGCGCCGCCGCGCTCGCCTATGACGGGCAGATGATGCCGCAGGGCGTCGCCTTCACGCGCGCGCTCGTCGCCCATTATCCGAATGCAACCAACTGGCGCGATGCCCTGCTTATCTACCGCGCCTCGCAATCGCCGCCGCCGCCGCCGCGATCCGCCTCGGGCGAGCGGCCGCCGGCGACGCCGCGCCCCGCCGATGCCCAGCTCGATCTCGACATCAAGCGGCTGATGCGGGCGAGCGCGGCGCTTGCGGGCGAGCGCGACTATCTCGAATTCGCCGACCAGCTCGCCACCGCCGACCAGATGGGCGAGGCGAAAGCGGTGCTCGACGAGGGCGTCTCGCGCGGGATGCTCGACGCGAGCGAAGCCGCGGTGCGCCAGATGCGTACGCGGGTCACCGCCGCCGCGACGCGCGGCCGCGCCGGCCTTGCCGCGCTTCGCACCCGCGCCGCGTCGGGCACCGGCGCGCAGGCGCTCGCCGCCGCCGACACGCTCTACGGCTATGGCGATTATGCCGAAGCGGCGACGCTCTATCGGGCGGCGCTGCAGAAGACCGGCGGCGACGCCAATCTCGTCAACACCCGCCTTGGCGCCGCGCTGGCGCTCGCCGGCCGTCGCGCCGACGCCGAAGCGGCGCTGCACGCGGTGACCGGACCACGCGCCGATCTCGCCGCCCTCTGGCTTGTCTGGCTCGCCCGCCAACCGCAGGCGTCCGCAACCTGATCCTTCCGCCCCCCGGCGCAATGCAACGGAGATGAAAATGAATCGCTCGATCCTGGCTTCGGCCGCCCTTGTCCTGGCGGCCCTGCCGACCGTTCCCGCCGTCGCGCAGAGCGCGATGGAGTCGCTGCGCCAGAGCCAGCGCACCAATCGGCAGGGTCAGCAGCAGGAGGAACAGCAGCCGCAGCAGCAAACCCATATGCAGATCAACGGGCTCAGCCGCGCCGAAAGCGATGCGGTGATGCCGGCCTATCAGGCCGTGCAGCATCAGGACTGGGCCGCCGCCGGCGCGGCGCTTCCGGCCGCGCAGGCCGCCGCGCGCTCGCCCGCCGCGCGCTATGTCGTCGGACAGCTCCAGCTCCAGATCGCGCGCGGCACGAACAACCCGCAGATGATGCTCCAGGCGGTCGACGCGATGATCGACAGCGGCGGCGCGCCCGCCGAGCAGATGGCGGCATTGCAGACCGCCAAGGCCCAGCTCACCGCGGGCACCACCGCCCAGACTGATCCGGCCGCCGCGGAAGGGCAGCTCACCCAGTTGCTCGCCGCCACCCCCAACAATATCGGCCTGATCGTCCAGCTTGCCGAGGTGAAGGAGCGGTTGAACAAGCATCAGGAAGCCGTCCAGCTCTTCCAGCGCGCGATCGCGGCGAGCAGCGCCGGCGGCCAGGCCGCGCCGCAGGATTATTACCGCCGCGCGCTTTCGATCGCCTATCGCGCGCGCATGGCCCAGCCCTCGACCGAGGTCTCGATCGCGCTGGTGACCGCTTATCCGACGCCCGACAACTGGCGCGACACGTTGCGCGTCTATCGCGACCTCAGCGGCGGCGACAGCGCGGCCCAGCTCGATCTCTTCCGGCTGATGCATGCCGCCGGCGCGCTGACCAGCGAGAGCGAATATGTGAACTATGCCGAAGCAGCGCAGCGGGCGGTTGCGCTCGGCGAGGTCAAATCGGTGCTCGACGAGGCTTTCGCCCGCAACGTGATCCAGGCCTCCAATGCGGCGTCGGTCCATCAGTTGCAGGCGAGCGCCGCCAATCGCATGGCCGCCGACCGCTCATCGCTCGCCAGCGAATCGAGCAACCCGGCGACCGGCCAGGCCGCGCTGCGACTTGGCGACGCTTATTACGGCTATGGTCAGTTCGGTGACGCGGCGCGGCTTTATCGCGCCGCGCTCCAGAAGGGCGGGCAGGACGCGAACATGGTCAACCTGCGGCTCGGCGAGGCACTGGCCAAGGGTGGCCAGCGCGCCGAAGCGGAAGCCGCGTTTCGGGCGGTAAGTGGGCCCCAGCAGCCGATCGCCAATTTCTGGCTGCTGTTCCTCGCCCATCCCCCCCAGGCCCAGGCCGCGCCAGCCCCGGCTCCGGCGGCCGCGCCGACGCCGGCCCAATAAGCCGCGCGTTTCGGCGCGTCCCGATTTGCGACGCGCCGAAACGGCCACTTTCGCCGCCGCGACGGCGCGTCTACCCCTCGCTCAAGGACAGGCGAGGGGACAGATGCGCTTCGACGACAGAATTGCGACGGTGCTGGCCCAGCCGGCCGACGGACCGGCGAACCGGGTCGCGCGCTGGCGCCAGCTCGTCGATCTGCTCGCCCAGCGCCGCGGCGGCGAGGGCGAGGAGGCCTCTGCCGGTGCCTATGCCGCGCTCCGCGCCGATCGCGATTCGGTCGATCCGGCGCTGCGCCGGCGGGTCGCCGGGACGCTGGCCGGGCTCGCCGTCGATCCCGAAATGATCGTCTTCTTCAGCGAGGATCGCGCCGCGATCGCGGCGCCGCTCATTACCGGCGCGCATCTGGCGCCGGGCGATTGGCGCGCGATCCTGCCCCGGCTCGGGCCGGCCGGCCGGGCGCTGCTGCGCCACCGCCGCGATCTCGATCCCGATGTGGCGCGCGCGCTCGCCGCGTTCGGCGCCACCGATTTCGTGCTCGAAGGCCGCGCCGGCGCGGGTGACGGCGAATCGCAGATCCGCGAGCTGGTCGGGCGGATCGAGGCTTATCGCCGCCAGAAAGGCGAGGGCCTTGCCGCCGCGCCGCGCCCGGACGGGGCGGCCGCGCCGGGCCTTCGCCCGCCGCCCGCCGACAGCTTCCGCTGGGAGACGGGGACGGACGGCGTCATCCGCTGGCTCGACGGCGCCCCGCGCGAGGCGATCCTGGGGCAGAGCATCGCCCGGATCGCCGGCGCCGGACGGCATGGAGTCGACGGCCAGGCCGCCGGCGCGTTCGAGAAGCGCGCGCCGTTCCGCGATGCGCGCCTGCTCGTGCCGGGCGGAGGGGCGGCCGCTGGCGACTGGCGGATCTCCGGCGTGCCGATGTTCGATCCCGCGCGTGGCGCCTTTCTCGGCTATCGCGGCAGCGCGCGCCGCCCGCGGCTCGACGAGGTCGCCCGCCCGACGCCCGCCGACGCGGGTCTGTTCGGCGATGCCTTTCCAGCCGACGCGGTGCGCCAGCTCATCCATGAATTGCGGACGCCGCTGAATGCGATCACCGGCTTCGCCGAGCTGATCGAGGGGCAATATATGGGGCCGGCGGCGACCCCCTATCGCGCCCGCGCCGGACGGATCATGGGCGAGGCGCATCAGCTCCTGTCCGCGATCGACGATCTCGATACGGCGGCGCGGATCGAGACCAAGCGGCTCCATCTCGACGAGGGCGTGACCGACGCCGGTGCGCTGATCGGGCGGCTGCACGATTCCTACGCCAGGCTGGCGACGGGGCGCGGCGCCGGCTTCGCGCTGGAGGCGGCGGCCGAGCTGCCGCCCGCGGCGATCGAGGAGGCCGCCGCCGAGCGCATGTTCGGTCGCCTGTTCGCCGCCACGATCGGGCTCGCGCAATCGGGCGAACGCCTGCGCGCCACGCTGGCGGCTTCGGGCGGCGGTGCGCGGCTGTCGCTCGCGATCGATCGGCCGCGGGCGATCGCCGGGCTGGGCGAGGCGGCGCTGCTGGACCCGGGCTATACGCCGGAGGGCGATTGGCCGGACGCACCCGCGCTCGGGCTCGGCTTCGCGCTGCGGCTGGTGCGGAATCTCGCTGAGGCGGCGGGCGGGGGGCTCTCGATCGGCGCGGAGCGCATCCGCCTCGATCTGCCGGCGGCGCGCGCCGACGAGGCGGCGCAGACGCGCTGAGCCGGCGCTGGCAATGCCCGAAACTCTCGGATAGAGCCGGCGGCGGCTTCGGGACGGGCCTGTAGCTCAACGGTAGAGCCGGCCGCTCATAACGGCTTGGTTGCAGGTTCGAATCCTGCCGGGCCCACCACCTGTGCAATCGCCCCGTTGCGGGACCGGGGCACGGCCCCTAGGCATGCGTCATGGCCATGCTTTCCTCGCTCCCCGATTTCGATCCCGACCGATTCGTCGCGACGACCCTTGCCGAGGATCTCGGCGCGGCGGGCGACGTCACCTCCGCCGCCGTGATTCCGGCCGACGCGCGATTCGACGGGATGATGGACAGCCGCGAGGCGATCGTCGTCGCCGGCCTGCCGATCGCCGAGGCCTTCTTCCGCGCGCTCGACCCCGAGGTCCGGATCGAGACGCTGGCGGGGGAGGGGACGCGCGTTGCCGCCGGCGCGGATTTGATGCGGCTTTCGGGCAAGGCGCGCGCATTGCTCACCGCCGAGCGGTCGGCGCTCAACGTCGTCCAGCACCTCTCCGGAATCGCCACTTTGACGCGGCGCTATGTCGATGCGATCGCCGGCACCGGCGCGATCCTGCTCGACACGCGCAAGACCATTCCGGGCCTGCGCGTGCTCGAAAAATATGCCACCCGCATGGGCGGCGCCGAGAATCATCGCATGGGCCTGTGGGACGCGGCGATGATCAAGGACAATCATGTCGTCGTCGCCGGCGGCATCGCCGCGGCGACCGAGCGGGCGGTCTCGGCCGGGATCGCGCGGATCATCGTCGAGGTCGACCGGATCGACCAGATCGAGCCCGCCGTCCGCGCCGGCGCGACCCATGTCCTGCTCGACAATATGACCCCGGCGACGCTCAAGGAGGCGGTGGCGATCGTCGCCGGGCGGGTGCCGACCGAAGCAAGCGGCGGCGTCAATCTCGACACGATCCGCGCCATCGCCGAGACCGGCGTCACCTATGTCTCGGCCGGCCGGATCACCCAGTCGGCGCCGGCGGTGGACATCGGCCTCGATTTCTCGCCGGCCTGAGGAGGGCATATGCGAAAGCTCCACCGAGTCCTGCCGGCGATCCTCGCGGTCTTCGCGCCGGCCGCCGCGTCGGCCCAGGCGCTCCAGTGCCGCGCGCCCGAACGCATCGTGGCGCCGCATCCTGAAGGGTCGAGCCCGCGCGAGCCGCGCCGCGTGCTGCCGATCGGCGGCTATACGCTGGCGCTGATCTGGGCGCCGGAGGCCTGCCACGGCCGTTCGGAGACGATCGATTCCGCCTTCGCCTGCGGCCCTTCCAATCGCTTCGGCTTCACGCTGCACGGCCTGTGGCCGGACGGGGAGGGGCGCGAGTGGCCGCAATATTGCGCCGCGGCGCCGTTATTGCCCGAGGCGCTGATCCGCCGGCATCTGTGCGCGACGCCGTCGGCCCAGCTCCTCCAGCACGAATATGCAAAGCACGGCACCTGCACCGGCCTGCCGCCGGCGGCCTATTTCGCCCGTTCGACCGCGCTTTACGGGCGGCTCCATTATCCCGACATGCGCGCGCTCGCCGGCCGGCGCGACCTCACCGCGCGGCAATTCGCCGCCGCCTTCGCGCGCGCCAATCCGGGGCTCACCGCCGACATGGTCCGGCTCAACGTCAACCGGCGCGGCTGGCTGGAGGAGGTCTGGCTGTGCCTCGACACCCGGCTTTCCTACCGGACCTGCCCGGTCACCCAGGGCGGCGCGCCGCCCACCCGACGCATCCGCGTCCAGGCGCCGCCCAGCCGGCATTAGCGGCGAGCGATCACCTCACCCTCGATCACGCCGGTCTCCGGGTGATGGCGGTCGAGCCATTTCTTCACGGTCCGCACGTTGCGCGTGTTCGACCGGAAGAAGAAATCGGGGATCGCGCCGACCCAGGGGATGGCGCCGAGCAGGAAATCGAGCCCGACATTGCCGCCCATGCGGGTCAACTGCCATTTCGACATGCCGAGATTGCGCGCCTCCCACACGATCCAGGCGCCCATCGCCGCCGCGACCACGTCGCCGACGACGGGGACGATATCGAGCATCACGTCGAGCCCGAAGCGGCGGCTGGTGCCGGGGATGACGAAGGCGCGCTCAAGCAGCGCCTCCATCGCCTCGACACGACGGCGGACCGAAGCGGGATCGCGGCCGACCGCAAGCTGCCTGAGATCGGCATGGTTCGGCATTCAGGATCCTTCGGCGATGAGCGTGCTCGCGGGGTGATGGGCAAACGGATTGGGCCGCACTCCGTTCAATCGTGGCGCCGCCAGCGACCAGCGCAGCGGCGCGCCGAGCACGATATAGGCGCCGGCGCCGGCGAGGAGTTGGTCGGCCCTGGCGAGCGCGGCCTGTCGGACGGCGGCGTTGGGCGCCGCGCGGGCCTCGGCGAGCGCGGCATCCGCGGCGGGATCGCAGACCGGGCTCGAATCGCAGGCGAAGCGGCGCAGATACCAGGGCGCGGCAAGGCTCGGCGCGACCGCGTCGATAAGGATCAGATCGGCGCGCGCGCCGGGCGCGGCAATGGTCGCGGCCACGCCGATCGCCGCCCAGTCGCGCCTGAGATGGGCGAAGAGCAGCCGGTAGCCGGGCCCGCCCGGGAGCGCGACACGCAGCGTCACCGGGACATCGAGCGCGGCGATCGCCCGCGCCGCCGCCGGGCGGCGCTGGGCGATCGGCTGGGCGGCCCAATCGGGCTGAGCCGGGGCCGGCAGCTCATCGATGCCCGAGGCGACCAGCGCCGCCCGGCCATCGAAACCGGCGAGCAGCGGCTCGCTTGCGATCGATTCGCGATCGACCGCCATCGCAAGCGCGCGCCGGACCACGGGATCGGCGAGCGGGCCGTCGGCGTTCAGGAAGGCGAGGCCGATCAGGCCCTGAGCGGGATCGAGCAGCAAACGGTTGGACGCCACCCCCGCCTGGCGCGCGAACGGCAGGTCGCCGATCGTCCCGCCGGTGACGAAATCGGCGCCGCCCGCCTGGAACCGCGCGATCGCGAGCGCCGCGCTTTCGCCGCGCAGCAGCATCGCCGGCTCTGGCTGGCCCGGATCGGGCGTGTCGGCATCGTCGCCGTCGCCGTCGCCGGGCGGCAAGGCGAGACGGAGCCCGGCCGCGTCGCTTGCGGCAATGCGATAGGGGCCTGTGCCATGGGTGCCGAGCGCGATCGACATTTCGGGCTGGGCGAGAAGCTGGAGGAAATTCGGGCGCGGTCCCTTGAGGCTGATCTCGAGCACCTCGTCGGTCATCGCGACGATATTGTCGATCGCGCCGAGAACAGGCTTCAGCGGGTTGCGGCTCGCGCGGCTCAGTGCCGCCTTGAGCCGGTTCACCACCTGATCGGCGGTCACCCGCGCGCCGCCGTCGATCCATTGGGCGCGGCGGATCCGGAATGTGTATCTGAGACCGTCGTCGGAGACGATCCAGCTTTGCGCCAGCGCCGGCTCGATCTCGCCCGCCGCATCGAATCGCACGAGCCCCTGCGCGCTCGCCTCCGCAAGCACCACGGCCGGCGGATCGAGCGGCTGGAGATTGGGATTGGCCAAGCGCGGCGGCGCGCCGATCGCGCTGATCCGCACCGGTCCGCTGTCCGGGCCGCCGCAGCCGCCGAGGAAAGCGGCCGCCACGGCCGCCAGGAGGATTCGCCGCCCAGTCACCGGCGCGATCCTAGAGCCTTTTCGGTCCGTGTGGGAACAGCCGGAGGCGCGAATTCGGACGCCCCTTTACGCCTCCTTCACCTGTCGCCGGCTAGGACGGGCCATGAATCAGGATCCGCCCTCTTCGGCCGGCCTCGTCGACGAGGCCGGGTTCAAGCCCCGCCGCGCGCGCCGGCATCCGATCGACGAGCCGGCACAGCTTTCGCCGCATCACCTTTTCCGGATCGAGGTGAAGGTCCGCAATCTTTCGGCGTTCGGCTTCATGGCCGAATGCGGCGAGCCGGTCCGGATCGGCAGCTATGTGTCGCTCGAAGTGCCGGGTATCGGCGCCGTCCACGCGCAGGTGCGCTGGCAGATCGGCGCGCGCATGGGCGGCATGTTCCTCGATCCGATCAGCCTCGCCCGCTGCGAATGGGCGGCGGTGAAGGCCGACACGCCCTTCACCACCGCCTGATCCGGCCAGCGGCACCACCGGAACGTCAGGGGCTGGTCGGATTGTCGTTGTCGTCGTCGCCGAACACGCCCGTGACGAGCAGCACGCCGCCGGCGATGATCGCCACCACGGCCAGCATCGGAATGAGGCCGCCGCCAGCGAGGTCGGATTCGTCGTCCGTCGGCGCCGCCGCGCGCGCGGTGGGCGCATTGCCGAGCGACAGCGCCTGGGCCGATGGCTGGGCGATCGCCGGCGAGACCGCGAGGGAGAAGCCGGCGAGGAAAGCGATCGCTCTGGCAACCATTTGATCTTCCTTTCGATTTCAAGCTCACACACGCCCCGTCGGCGCGAACCGGCGAGGCCGGGAAAGGATGCGGCCGGATCGGTCGAGCGGGGCGGGAAAGCCGCCCAGCCGATTGCGACCGCGCCGGGCGGCGATGAAATCGGGAAAGAATGGTGCGGACGGCGGGACTCGAACCCGCACGCCCATTGGGGCAGAAGATTTTAAGTCTCCAGCGTCTACCGGTTCCGCCACGTCCGCACTCCGGTCTGGTGCGCGGGCGGCGGGGCGCCGGTCAAGCTTTTCGCTCGCTTTCCTTATGACGGCGGCGAGGGTTTCGATTTGGGTGTGGAGATTTGCGGGCGCACGACCTGGCAATGACCAGCCACCGCCCGCGGCGTCCGAGCCCCTCGATACGATGGCGAGGTGGTGCCGTCGCCGGACAGATGCTGACCGCGCCGCGCCGTGCGGCGACCGCGTCGGTTCAGACGTTCAGGCGCTCGCGCATTTCCTTGCCCGGTTTGAAATAGGGCACGCGCTTGGCCGAGACGTCGACCGGCTCGCCGGTGCGCGGATTGCGTCCCTTGCGGGCATTGCGGCCGCGGGTCGAGAAGGCGCCGAAGCCCCTCAGCTCGACGCGCCCGCCTTCCTGCAACTGCGCGATGATGGTGTCGAAGACGGCGCCGACGACGCGCTCGATTTCCTTGAGCGTCAGGTCCGGATGGTCCTCGCACAATTTCTGGACGAGTTCGGAACGGATCACGATGTCCCCCACTGGCTGCGCCGCGGATTGAACCCGCGGCGGGCGCCGGCAACCCCCGTTGCGGCGTCGGACCGGACAGTCGCATTGAAAATATCAAAAAGCAACAATGGTGTTCAGGAAATTCCCGAGCAATTCAAAGGCACTACGGGAATTCCCGCAGGGTGGCGGGTCTTCGCTGCGCGAAAACCCGCCTTTCCCTTGCGTCAGCTCTGCTTCTGCTTGAGCGCCTCGCCCAGGATGTCGCCCAGGCTGGCACCCGAATCGGACGATCCGTATTGCGCCACCGCCTGCTTCTCCTCGGCGATCTGGAGCGCCTTCACGGAGAAGTTGGGCTTCTTCGAGCGATCGAAGCCGATCACCATCGCGTCGAGCTTCTGGCCCGGCTGGAACCGCTCCGGGCGCTGCTCGTCGCGGTCGCGGCCGAGATCGCCGCGCTTGACGAAGCCGGTCGCGCCGTCGTCGCCGACCTGCACGTCGAGGCCGCCGTCGTTGATCGCGAGCACGGTGACGGTGACGACATCATTCTTCGAAAGCCCGCCCGCGCTGGCGCCCTTGACGACGCCGCCGCGCTCGAGCTGCTTCATGCCGAGGCTGATGCGCTCCTTCTCGACATCGACGTCGAGCACGACCGCCTTCACCGTCTCGCCCTTGTGGTGGAGATTGAGGGCTTCCTCGCCGGAAACGCCCCAGGCGATGTCGGACATGTGGACCATGCCGTCGACGTCGCCGGGCAGGCCGATGAACAGACCGAATTCGGTCGCGTTCTTGACCTCGCCCTCGACCTCGGCGCCGACCGGATGCTGCTCGGCGAAGCTCGCCCACGGATTGGCCTGGGCTTGCTTGAGGCCGAGGCTGATCCGGCGCTTCTCCTCATCGACCTCGAGCACCGCGACATCCACTTCCTGCGAGGTGGAGACGATCTTGCCGGGGTGGACGTTCTTCTTGGTCCAGCTCATCTCGGAGACGTGGACGAGACCCTCGATGCCCGGCTCGAGCTCGACGAAGGCGCCATATTCGGTGATGTTGGTGACCCGGCCCTGGAACACGCCGCCGACCGGATATTTGGCGGCCGCGCCCTCCCAGGGATCACTCTCGAGCTGCTTCATGCCGAGGCTGATGCGCTGGGTGTCGCGGTTGATGCGGATGATCTGCACCTTCACCGTGTCGCCGATGTTCAGCACCTCGCTCGGATGACCGACGCGCTTGTAGCTGATGTCGGTGACGTGGAGCAGGCCGTCGATGCCGCCCAGATCGACGAAGGCGCCGTAATCGGTGATGTTCTTGACGACGCCGTCGACCACCTGGCCCTCGGCGAGGCTCTGGATGAGGCCGCTGCGCTGTTCGGCGCGGGTTTCCTCGAGGATGGCTCTGCGCGAGACCACGATATTGCCGCGACGGCGGTCCATCTTGAGGATCTGGAAGGGTTGCGGGAGATCCATCAGCGGCGCGACATCGCGGACCGGACGGATATCGACCTGGCTGCCGGGCAGGAAGGCGACGGCGCCGCCAAGATCGACGGTGAAGCCGCCCTTGACGCGGCCGAAGATCACGCCTTCGACGCGGTTGCCGGCGCTATATTCGGTTTCGAGCTTGTCCCAGGCGGCCTCGCGACGGGCGCGGTCGCGGCTCAGCATCGCCTCGCCATTGCTGTTCTCGATCCGGTCGACGAACACCTCGACGGTGTCGCCGATGGCGATTTCGGGCTTCTGGCCCGGCGCCGCGAACTCGCGCAGCGACACGCGGCCTTCGCTCTTGAGGCCGACGTCGATGACGGCCATGTCGTTCTCGATGCCGGTGACGGTGCCCTGGACGACGCGGCCTTCGAAGCTTTCGTTCTCGCCGCCGAGTGATTCGTTGAGCATTGCCGCGAAATCGTCGCGGGTCGGATTTGCCATGGTGGCCATAAGGGTCGGTATTCCTTCGTCTCGATCCCGGCCTTCGCCGGGACAGGCTGTTTTGCCGGCCTGGGGGTTGGCTCCCCCGGTCTTTTGAACCAGCATGCCCTGGCGACCCCATGCCGCCCGGGCGCCCGTTGCACAGGAAGGCGTGTCAGCCGGAAAGCAAAAGGGCGCGCTGGGGCGCGGCCCTATCGCCCCGCCCAAACGCGCTGCTCCATTCCGACTGCCACGAGCATCTTCCTGCCCGCCGGACGGCGGCGCATATAGGGGAAGAGCCGGTGAGGGGCAAGCCGCCCCCGCGAGGTTAGCCGCCGCGCATCGTGATGCTGATCCGATCGGCGCGGCGCATGACGTCGAGCGTGACCGTGTCGCCGGCGCCGTCGAGGGCGCGGGCGAGCTCGGTGGCGTTGGCAACGGGCGTGCCGTTGGCGGTGAAGATCACGTCGCCCGCATGGAGGCCGGCGCGCGCGGCGGCCGAGCCGGAGGCGATCAGCGCGATCATCGCGCCCTGCTGGCGATCGGTGCCGATCCGCGCGGCAAGCGGGGCGGACAGATCCTGCGCGACGAAGCCGAAATTGTTGGTCGCGCCGTCGCTGCGAAGGAGCGTGGCGAAGACGCGGCTCGCGGTGCCGCCGGGCAGCAGCAGGGCGGGATCGGCGCCGGGCGCGCGGGCGATCCCGCCGAGCCCGACGATCCCGATCACACGGCCAGTGCGATCGAGCACCGGGGCGCCTGCGAACGCGGCCTCGGGCGCGGGGCGCAGCCGCACGAAGGCGCGCGCGTCGGGGCGGCCGCTCGCGAAATCGGCGCTGACCATGGCCGGATCGGCGACGCAGCCGCGCGCCTCGGGCGCGGCCAGCGCGACGGCCTGAGTCCCGATCGGCGGCAGCGCCGCGTCCGCGAACTGAAGCGACGAGAAACCGGAGCCGTCGATCTTCAGCAGCGCGATGCCGGACAGGGGATCGTCGCCGACGCGGCGCGCGGCGAGGACGCGGCCGTCGCCCAGCATGACGCGGAGCGCGCCGCCGGCGGAAAGCACGCGATCGCTCGCGACGATATAGCCGTCCGCGGACACGATGAAGCCGATCGGGCGGGCCGGCGCGCTCGTGGCGGCGCTGTTGTCCGCCGCGTCATCCCGGGCCGGAGTCGCGCTTTGGTCGATCGCGACGATGGCCGGGCAGGCGGCGGCGATGACATCGGCGAAGTCGCCGCCGTCGGCGGCGTCCCGGGGCGCGGTCACGGCATTGACGGCCGGCGCGACGACCTTCTGTTCGACCCGCGCGACCCGCGGCCACAGATTGCCGCCGATCAGGGCGCCGCCAAGCGCCACCGCGATCGCGGCAAGACCGATGCCGAACGCGCGTAAGGTGGTCGCTCCCGTCATGCCTCGCCCCGATCCTCTCCGAACAACTGGCGCTGGTTCTTCTCAAGCTCCTCGGCATAGCGTCGCCGTACATGTTTCTCGGAAAGGAGGCCGAGCACCTGGTTTTCGGCATCGACCACCGCGAGCTCGTCGGCGCCGATCTCCTCGAACCGGCGCATGATGTCGGCGACCTCCTCGTCCGGGCGGAGCGTCTGATCCTGGAGGATGGCGATCGACCGGGCGGGCGCGCCGGGATCGGCCTTTTCGGTGTAGGCGAGCGCGGTCGGCACGATCCCGGCATAGCCGTCCGCGCCGGTCAGCACGACCCGGCCGGTCGCGCCCAATGGAAAGCGGTGGCGGAAATCGGCGATGGTGGTGGCGGCATCGACCCGCGGGGTCTCGCGGCGCATCATCCGCCCGGCGGTGAGGCTTCTCGTCCAGCCGATGTCGCGCGCGCCGCGGATCGTCTCGCCGCGCGTGTGCAGCCGCCAGGTCGAGAAGGAGAAGCCGAACGTCTCGCGCACCAGGGTGCTGGCGCACAAGGCGGCGACGATGGCGACTGCGGTCAGCGCGAAATCATGGGTCGATTCGAGCACCAGCATCGACATGGTGAGCGGCCCGCCGACGACCGCGACCGCCATCGCCGCCATGCCGACCAGGGCGGCATCGACCGGGTCGATGGGCGGGGCGCCGGGTAGCGCGGAGAGGATCAGCGCGAAGATCTGCCCGGCGAGCGATCCGAGGAAGAGCGAGGCGAAGAACAGGCCGCCGCGAAAGCCGAAGCCGAGCGAGACCGCCGAGGCGGCGATCTTGAGGAAGAAGATACCGGCAAGCGCGCCGAGCCCGAGCGGCATGGCAAGATCGATATGGAGCGCGCCGTGGCCGGCCGCCAGCGTCTGCGGCGACATCAAGGCGAGCGGGATCAGGAGCACGCCGCCGACCGTCGGGCGCCAGAGATCGGGGATCGGCAGCTTGCGTACGCCGCTTTCGAGCGCGGTGACCGCCTGCATCAGCACGATCGCGGCGAGCGCGCAGGCGAAGCCCAATGCGGCGTAGAGCAGATAGTCCGAAGTCTCGATCGCATGCCCGCTCGGCAGCGAGATGAGATAGGGCGCCGCGCCCGCGCTGCGGACCATCAGGGCGGCGGCGATGCAGGCGGCGGCGACCGGCGCGATCGCCGCCGGCGTGTAGGCGCCGATGACGATCTCGAACGCATAGAAGGCGCCGGTAAGCGGGGCGCTGAACGCGGCGCCGATGGCGGCGCCGGCGCCGGCGCCGACCAGGGTGCGTAGATCGCCGCGGCGCAGCTTGAGCCACTGACCGGCGATCGAGGCGATGCCGCCGCCCATCTGGGCATAGGCCGCCTCGAGCCCGACCGACGCGCCGGCGCCGTTGGAGACCAGGGTCTGGGCCGAGACGAGCAGGCTGTCCCGGACCGGAATGACGCCGCCGTGGAGCGCATTCGCCTCGACGACGTCGATCGGCCCGCGCCGCCGCCCGCGCGTCCACCAGGCGATGGCAGCGAGGATCAGGCCGCCGAGCGGCAGCGCCGCGAGCCGCAACGGCGCGATCGTCGTCCCCGCGTCCAGATGATCGATCTCCACGCCGTAGAGCAAACGCTGCATGAGCCGGGCGAGATCGCCCTGGATCAGGGTCAGCAGGCCGGCGGCGAGGCCGATCGCGACCGCGAGAAAGATCAGCGCGACCTCGCTGGACCGGAAGCGGCGCCGTTCACGGCGCAGGATCAACGCGAACTTGTTCGGGGTCATGCCTCGGCTCGAAACTGCCCCGGTTCCGTAGCGGCCATGGCGAGCATCGTCCACCGTCCGCAGCGATGCCGGCGCGCGGGCGTTCAAATTGCGCTGGAGGTACGGATAGCACCTTTCTACAACCCGGCCATGGCACTTGCGCGACAGGATATGGAGCCGCTGTTCCGGAACGCGGTGGCGGCGCTTGGGGCCGGCCGGCTGGACGAGGCGCGTCAGACCGCCGATGCGCTGGCCGCGAGCCCGTTCGCCAACGCCCATATCTGGCTGCTCCAGGCGACGGCGTGCCAGGCCCAGCGCGATCTTCCGAACGCCGAAGCGGCACTCGACCGCTTGCTCGCCGCCGACCCAAGATCGGTTCGCGGCCTCGTGATGAAGGGCGATTGCCGCATGGGCGCGGGGGACGAGCGCGGCGCGGCCGGTTTCTATCGGGCCGCCGTGCTCGTCGGCGGCGAGGGCCAGCCAGCCCCCGTCCTCCAGGATCTGCGCCGGGCGGAAGCGGCGCTGGCGCGGTTCAAGGCGCGCTATACCAGCCAGTTGGAGACATCGCTCGCCGCGCGGGGCTTCGGGCCGGCCGACCGCAGCCCGCGTTTCCAGCAATCGCTGGATATCATCGCCGGGCGCAAGCAGGTCTATTTCCAGGAGCCGACCGGCTATTTCTTTCCGGAGCTGCCCCACATCCAGTTTTACGACGCCGCGTCATTTGCGTGGGCACCCGACGTCGAAGCCGCCACCGGCGCCATTCGTGAGGAAATCATCGCCTTCCGCGCGGCCGGGGACATGGGCTTTCGGCCCTACATCCAGGGCGGCGCCGGCGAACCCCGCATCGACGAGAATCCGCTGCTGGACAATAGCGACTGGAGCACGCTTTTCCTGTGCGAAAATGGCGAGATTTCAGAGGAGATCGTCGCGCGCTGCCCGCGCGCCTGGGCAGCCGTCCAGGCGGCGGCGCTGCCGCGGATCGCCGACGCCGGTCCGACGGTGATGTTCTCGCTGCTGCGCCCCGGCGCGCGGATCAATCCGCATACCGGCGTGTTCAATGCGCGCCTGACCTGCCACCTGCCGCTGATCGTGCCGCCAAACTGCCATTTCCGGGTCGGCAACGAGACGCGCCAGTGGGAGGTCGGCAAGCTGATGATCTTCGACGACACGATCGAGCATGAAGCCTGGAACGGCAGCGGCGAGGACCGGATCGTGCTGATCTTCGACATCTGGCGGCCCGAGCTCAGCGAACGCGAGCGACGCGAGATCGCCGCCGTGCTCAGCTTCCGCTAGATCTCCGCGTCTCGACTGCGTTGATCGCCGCTGCGATCGCTTGGTCGATAGTCATGTCACTGGTGTCGAGCAGCACCGCATCGTCGGCCTGGCGCAGCGGCGCGGCGCCGCGTCCGGTGTCGCGGGCGTCGCGGGCGCGGATGTCGGCCAGGACTTCGGCGAGATGGACGTTGCGGCCGGCGCGCCGCATTTCGGCGAAGCGGCGCTCGGCGCGGACTTCGGGCCGGGCGGTGACGAAAAGCTTTGCCTCGGCCCGGGGCGCGATCACGGTGCCGATGTCGCGGCCGTCGAGCACCGCGCCGCCGGGCTGGGCGGCGAAGCGTTGCTGACGCTCCAGCAAGGCTGAGCGCACCAGCGGATAGGCGGAGATGCGCGAGGCGATTCCGCCCACGGTCTCGCTCTTGAGCTCGGGATCGCCGAAATCGATCTGGGCGATGTCGGTCGCGCGCGCGGCGGCGAACTCGCTCTCCGGGTCGCCGCCCATTTCGAGCAGGTTCAGCGCGGTCGCGCGGTAGAGCAGGCCGGTGTCCATGTGCGGCAGGCCGAAATGCGCCGCCAGCGCCCTGGCGATCGTCCCCTTGCCGCTCGCGGCCGGCCCGTCGACCGCGACGATCATGCGTCGTGGCTCCGCATCCAGCGGCGCAGATGGAAAAGCAGCGTCTCTGGATTGTCGTTGAGGATGGCGTGGCCGGCATCCTCGATCGCGGCGAAGGACGCGCCGGGCACGCGCGCCGCGAAGCCGGCGAGGGTCGCGGGCCGCGCCTCGTCATACTGGCCGCAGACGAAGAAGGTGCGCGCGCCGTCGAGCCGGGCGAGCAACGGCTCGCCGTCATAGGTGCGAAGCGTGCCGGTGCTGACGAACTCGCTCGATCCCCACATCGTCTCGTAGAGGCGATCGTTGCGCGGGACCGGCAAGGCGCGCGCATAAGCGGCGCGCGCCGGATCCCTCGGACGGCGCGCGAGGAAGTGCGCGTAGAAATCATTGGTGGCGGCGTCGCAGGTCGCGGCGGCGGGCGGCGAAGGGCGTTCGCAGCGGTTGAGCGTGGCCTGGATTTCGGGCGAAAGCTGGGTGCGAAGGATATTGGCGTCGGCGATCCACGACCGGGTCGAGATCAACGGGCTTTCGAGAATGACGCTCGCGAGACCGGCGGGCCGGCGCGCGGCATATTCGAGCGCGACCGTGCCACCCCAGCTCGCGCCGAGGACGTGGAGCCGCGACAGGTTCAGCGCGCGGCGGATCGCGTCCACCTCGTCCACGAAACGCGAAACGCGCCAGTTGGCTGGATCGTCCGGATGATCGGAACGGCCGCTGTCGAGCTGGTCGTAGAGGATGACGGCGCGCTCGTCGACAAGCGGGAGGGCGGCGAGGAAGCTGGCATGGGTTCCGCCCGGCCCGCCATGGATCATCAGGATCGGCGGGCGGCCATTGTCGAGCGCGCCATTGACCCGGACATAGATGCGCCCGCCCTCGACCGGCACCATCGCCTCGCGATCGGGCGCCGGGATCCCCTGGGCGAAGGCGGCGCGCGGCAGCAAAGCGGCGGCGCCAAAAGCGGCGACGAAGGCGCGGCGATCGAGCTGGAGCATCATGCGGGCACCCTTTCGAGCAGGCTGTCGAGCATCGTTTCGAACCCCGGGAAGCTGGTTTCGACCGGGCGCATATCGTCGATCGTGATCCCCGCGCGCGCATGAAGGCCGGCGACGGCGAAGCTCATCGCGATGCGGTGATCGAGCCGCGCGGCGATCCCGGCGCCGCCGGCAAGCGGTTCGCCGCCGCTGCCGTGGATGACGAGGCCGTCCTCTTTCTCCTCGACGCGGACGCCGATCGCGGCGAGCCCTTCGGCCATCACCGCGAGCCGATCGGATTCCTTGACGCGCAGCTCGGCCAGGCCATGCGCCCGGGTCGTCCCTCGCGCGAAGGCGGCGGCGACGAACAGGATCGGGAATTCGTCGATCATGTCGGCCGCGGCCTCGGGCGGCAGGTCGATGCCGGCGAGCGGGGCGTGACGGACGCGAAGATCGGCGACCGGTTCGCCCGAAAGTTCGCGCGCATTCTCGAAGACGATGTCGGCGCCCATCGCCTTCAGCGCATCGTAAAGGCCGGTACGGCGCGGGTTCGTGCCGACATCGGCAATGGTGACATCCGATCCCGGCACGATCGAGGCGGCGACCGCGAGGAAGGCGGCGGCGGAGGGATCGCCGGGGACGATGACGTGTTGCGGCTTCAGCTCGGCCTCGCCACGAATGCGGATCGCGGCGCCGTCGCACGCGATCTCGGCGCCGAACAAAGCCAGCATCCGCTCGCTATGGTCGCGGGTTGGAACCGGCTCGATCACCTCGGTGATTCCGGGCGTGTTGAGCCCGGCAAGCAGCAGCGCGGATTTGATCTGGGCCGACGCCACGTCGAGCCGGTGGCTTTGCGGCAGAGCCGGATAGAGCCCTTCGACGATCGCGGGCAGCCGCCCGCTTGCGCTCGTCTCGATCCGCGCGCCGATCCGTCGCAGCGGCACGGCGACGCGGTTCATCGGCCGCCGGCTGAGCGACGCGTCGCCGATGAAAGTGGCGCGGATCGGATGGCTGGCGACGAGGCCCATCAGCAACCGCGTCGAGGTTCCGGAATTGCCCATGTCGAGCGCCGCTTCGGGCTGGAGCAGCGAACCGACGCCGACGCCCGCCACCGTCCAGGCCCCGTCCGCGCCGGGTTCGATTCGCGCCCCCATCGCGCGCATCGCGGCGGCGGTCGACGCGACATCGCCGCCGTCCGACAGGCCTTCGATCCGGCTTTCGCCGACGGCCAGCGCGGAGAACATGAGGGCGCGGTGCGAGATGCTCTTGTCGCCCGGCACGCGCGCGCGGCCGAGCAAAGGACCGCGCGGCGCGAAGGTCCGCCTGAATGCCGCCGATGCCGTCATGCGCTTGGCTTTTGACAGCGCGCACCCCATGTGGCAAGGCGCCCGCCGATCGGCGGCACGCCCTTCGTGGACGGCGCCCGCCTTTTCATTCGATACGGAGATTTTTCACCCATGGTGAAGCCTGAGTGGGGCGCCAAGCGGACCTGCCCCAAATGCGGAACCCGCTTCTACGATCTCGGCAAGGAGGATCCGATCCACTGCATCAGTTGCGGTGTGGCCTGGCATCCCGAGCCGGTGCTGAAATCCAAGCAGCCGATGCCGTTCGAGCAGCAGAAGCCCGAGCGTGAGGTGGAAAAGGAAGACACGGATCTCGCATCCGACGATCTCGATCTCGAGGTCGACGAGGAGGCCGAGGAGAATCCGGACGACGAGGTCGATCTGGGCGGTGACGACGATATCGGCGTGCCCGGCGCGGGCGGCGACCAGGAAGAAGGCTAAGTCTGGCTTGCTTCGGAGCGGCGCCTTGCGTAAAGGCGCCCTCCACATCCCGCCGGTCGCCCAGGCCGGCGCTTGAGGTTCGGGGCCGTAGCTCAGCTGGGAGAGCGTCGCAATGGCATTGCGAAGGTCAGGGGTTCGATCCCCCTCGGCTCCACCAGCCTTCCGCTGGCGCGGCTTCCGCTGGCAAGCCAGCCGGGGCCGGGACTGAAAAGCGGCTCGGGGCGCGCGTTCGCGATCAAGAGATTGCGCCAGAGGCATCCGGCGCTTCCAGGCCCAGCCAATCCGCCATTGAATCGAGCTCGGCCGCGAGGCGTTCGCGCGTTTCGGCTGGCGCTTCCCGTTCGATACCGATTTTGTGAACCATCAGCCGGCCGGCCTGCCGATCGGCCTTCAAATCCACCCGCGCGACCAGTGCTTCGTCCATCAGGAAGGGAAGGACGTAATAACCGTGCTGGCGCTTTGGCGCCGGCGTGTAGATTTCGATGCGGTAGCGGAAGCCGAACAGCCGTTCGGCGCGGCCGCGTTCCCAGATCAGCGGATCGAACGGAGCGAGCAGCGCCTGGCCCTCGATCCGGCGCGGGCGGCGCACCTCGGCATGGAGGAAGGCGCCCTGCGACCAGCCTTCGACGCGGACCGGCAGCAGCGTCCCGTCCTCCACCAGCGTTTCGATCGCGCCGCGCGCATCATCGGGCTTCAGACGGAAATAATCGCGCAGGTCGCCCGCCGTCGCGACGCCGAGCGCCCGGGCAGCGCGCGCGACGAGCGCGCGGTGCGCCTCGGCCGGGCTCGGCGTCGGCAGCGCGAGAATAGCCGGCGGGATGACCCGCTCGGTAAGGTCGTAGACGCGGGTGAAGCCGCCGCGGCGGGTCGCGGTGGTGATCCGCCCCGACCAGAACAGCCATTCCAGCACGCGCTTCGTCTCGCTCCATTCCCACCAGCCGGAGCGGCTCGCGCCGCCTTCGAAATCCGAGGCCGTCATCGGGCCTTCGTCGCGGATGCGGGCGAGCACGGCGTCGGCCTGGCCGCGCCGCTCGTGCGCGAACACGCGCAGGCTCTTCCAGCCGCCCTCGCCGCGCTCGGCCTCGGCCATCCGCCAGCGCAGCAGCGGCTGGAAGGCGAGCGGCAGGAGCGAGGCCTCGTGCGCCCAGCTTTCGAACAAGCGCCGTTCGCGCTTGCGGCCCCAGGCGGCACGGTCGATGAGCGCGCGGTCATAGGGGCCGAGGCGCGAAAAGGCGGGAAGATAGTGGGCGCGGACGAGGACGTTGACGCTGTCGATCTGGTGGAGCGCGATCCGATCCAGCGTGCGGCCGAGCGGCGCCCAGCCCGCGATCGGGCGTTTCGGCGCGCCGAAGCCCTGGGCGGCGAGCGCGATGCGCCGCGCGGCCGCGAGGCTGATCGTCGTCGGCGTCAACCCGCCGCCACGCGGGCCTGCGCGGCGAGCCGGGCAAGCGCGGCCATATGGGCGGCAAAGGCGGCTCGGCCGGCGGCGGTCAGCGCGAGCCAGGTGCGCTGACGCTGGGCGAGGACGGCCTTGCGGACCTTCATATAGCCGGCCTCCTCAAGCTGCTTCACATGCTTGGAAAGGACGGACTCGCTGACCCCGGTCTCCTCGCGGACGAGCGCGAACTCGGCCTCGTCGGTCGCCGAGAGGATCGCGCAGATCCGGAGCCGGAGCGGCGCGTGGATGAGATCGTCGAAGCCGGCCAGGCTCATTGCGGCCGCCCGGTCACCTGCGCCCGCCAGGCGCGGTCCCACAGCGCGCTCGCCCAGCCGGCGATCGGCGCGGTGATCGCGCCGCAGGCGACCGGCGCCCAGCCGAGGCCGAGCTCGATCCTGAGCGCCAGCCCGCCGAGCATCAACAAGGTGAGCCAGCAGGCGAGCAAGATCGCGATCACGCGGGTCCAGCCGGCTCGATAGCCGTTCAGCGAAATGCCGGCCTTGTCCGACCAGCTGCGGTAGAGCAAAGCGAGCCCGAGGATCGAAGCGCCGACGGCAAGCATGCCGAACGGCTGGGGCGATCCGCCGCCGGCGACGAGCACGCCGCAAAGCAGGCCGTAGATCGGCGCATACCAAGCGGGGGAGGGGTTGCGCGCGGCGATCCGCTCTCTCGCGGATTGGACGACGGCCAGCGCGTCCTCGGGATCGAGTGTCTCGGTCATGGTTCTTCTCACTTTCCGAGATGGAAAGTAGCGTCACTTTCCAACTTGTCAAGTGACGTTCAGAATCGCAGGCGCACCGACGCGACGAGGCGCGCGCGATAGGTGTCGTCGATCGCGCGGTCGGTGTCATACCAGCGAAGGTCCACCGAAACGGCGCGGCCGAGATCGAGGCCGAGGCCGACATCATAGGCCGTATATTCGGGCCCGTTCCGGCGCATCCGGCGGCCGAGCGCGCCGTCCAGGATCAGGCCATGGCCGAGACGGAGGCCAAGGCCGCCCTCGACGAAGAGCGAATCGCGCGTGCCGCCGAGATCGTCCGGGCTCCAGACGGCGCCGAAGCGGGCGCGGACCGGGCCGAGGGCGCGGCTGACTGAGATCGCTCCCTCCAGCGCGGTCGAATCGCGCCCGGCCGCGGGGGCGGTGTTGATCTTGCCGCCGATGCTCGCGGCGAGATCGAAGCCGGCGATGCCGCGCTGGAGCCCGATCGAAAGCCCCGCTTCGCCATCGGCATCGTCGAGCGTGACGTTCTTGAGATAGCCGGCGAGGACGAAGGGACCGCTCCGCAGGCTCGGCCGGGCGACGAGCTGCGGTCCCGACGTCTGGCGCAGCCCCTTCGACATGCCCTGGCTCGCAAGGACGATCTCGATGCCGGGATCGAGCGGGGGAAGGGCCGGCTGCATCCATGACGTTTCGGTGACGAATGTGTAGATTGTGTGACAAGCCGGGCGGCGCTGCCGCGGATGATCGGGCCGGGAGGGAGTTTTCGTGTGGGGGCGTTGCCTCCCTCCCGGCCCTCCGCCTCGCCAAAGGCGGATTTCGTGAAGATCAGAACTGGAGTCCGACCCCCGCATTGGCGCCGGCACGGCCGCGCGTGTCGACGCTGGCGCCGGCCCGGAAGACGGCGCGGCCGTCGCGGGTGCGGGCGGACAGGCCGAGTGCGAAGGCGGTCTGACCTTCGAACGTGCCGAAGCCGAAGCCGACCATGCCGCGTCCCGCATCGGCGGCCTGGGGCAAAGCGGCCGCCGCCAGCGCGCCGGCGATGCCGCCATTGGCGTCGCGCCGCAGCCGGACCATGTCCTGACCGAGCGCGTCGATCCGCAGGTCGGTATAGCTCTGCGCCTGGGCGACCGCGGCCTGGAGCCCGGCATTGACCTGGCCGACATTGGTGGCGTCGGTCTCGGCGGTTCCGGCCGCGACATTGTGCAGGCCGATCGGCCCGTCGCCGATGCCGACCAGGGTGACGTCGTCGCTCACCGTGCCGCCATTCGCCGTCGTCGGCGTCGCGGCATCGGCATATTGCACCGCGACCACCGTGCTGCCGCTGATATTGTTGACGATGTTGCTGATCGCGGTCGTGTTGTCGGTGACGCGGGTGTCGAGATCGGCGATGTCGGATGCGTTCTGGAGCACCACGTCGTTGGTCGCGGCGAGCTGATTGCCGTTGACCGCGTCGGTCGAGCCCGGAGCGACGATGCCGTCGCGGACATTGTGCAGTCCGACCGGCCCGCCGCTCGCGCCGGCGAGCACGGCCTCGTCGGTCGGCGTGCCGCTGTTGGCGACGGTCGGATCGGAGGCATCGGCGTAGCGCACCGGCCCGGGCGTCGCCGTGCCCCCGCCGGCGCCGCCGCTGCTCACGAGGTTCGTGAGATTGGTGATCGCGGTCGTGTTGTTGGTCACCTGCGTGCCAAGCCCCGCGACCGCGTCGTTGGTCGCGGCGAGCTGGGCGCCGTTCACCGCCTCGCGCGAGTCTGTGGCGATCCGGCCGGGCGCGACATTGTCGATGACGGTCCCGCCGGCGCCGGCGAGGGAGACCCGGTCGCGGGCGGGGCCGTCATACTGGAGCGCGCGCGCTCCAAGCTCTGAAACGCTGTCGGCGACGCCCTGGAGCTGGGCGACGTTGACCGCGTCGGTCGGCGCCGATCCGGCGGCGACGTTGGTGATCTGGCGCTCGGCGCCCGCCGCGCCGACCGAGAATTCGCCGGCGGAGACCTGCGGATCGGGCAGGCCGACCGCGGCATAAGCGAGCTGCGGCCCGCGTGCGGCGACCGAATTGTTGCCGATCGAGACGCTGTTGGCGGCGCTCACCTGCGCGCCTGCGCCGATCGCGACCGCGCCGGTCGCGGATGCGTCCGTGGTCGCGCCGTTGCCGAAGGCGATCGAATTGAGCTCGCCGGCGCTCGCCGCCGTGCTGCCGCCGCCAAGGCCGGTGATGCGGTTGCCGCCGATCGAAATGCCGCTTTCATCGGTGAGGCTCAGCGAATCGGCCTGGCTGGAGCAGCCCGCGGACGGATCGACGGTGTTGCCGTCGGTGTCGATGGCCTGGAGGCTGATCGGCGCGCCCGAAGCGGCGCTGGCGAGCAGGCCCGATACATTGGTGTTGAGCGGCGGCAGCACCTGCCCGACGAGCGGGATGACCCCGATCACGCCAAGGATCGCGTTCACCCGGTCCTCGACCGGCGCGACGATGCCGTTGGCGACGGGCCCGAGGATGTCGGTGACCGTCGAGCGCGGCAGGCGCAGGCCCGTGCAGACATTGACCGTCGGCGGCGCCGCTTGCGCCTGTGCCGGCGTGGCGGAGATCAGGTTGAGCGACGCAAAGACCGAGCAGCCATACGTCCAGGCTATTGCTCCAGACAGCGCGTTGTTTTTCCGGATATTCATCTATCTCTCCAGAATTCATCGAAACGAGTTCATGAAAGCTGGGAGAATTATTCATTTTGACGGGTTAATTTTGGTTTATGGATAAGAGATACACTTCGTTCATATCGAAGGATATTTCAATCCATTTCGGAGATTTCGGCTGACAATGGATGCGTCCCTGACTGGGACGCGGGTCGCGCGGCGGCGGCTTGCGCGCGATGGTGAATCAATCGTTAATCGGCCCATGAGTCGGCTCGCACCGTTGATCGCCCGTCGCGCCATGCTGGCGCCCGCCCCCGCCGCGAGGATCGCCGCCGCGGCGCCGTCGGCGCGGCTGGACGATATCCGGCTTTTCCTCACCGGCTGGATCGGCGGCCTGATCTTTTTCTGGACATTGCTGAGCTAAAGGCACGGTTGCTCAGACGGTCGGCGGCAGGCCTTCCCCGTCGGCGCACTTTCCATCGTCGCAGGCCTGATGCAGCCGCCAGCCGAGCCACGCCGAGACGAGACACATCGCGGCGGCAAGCAGCAGCTGGTTGGCGGCATCGACCCCCAGATAGGACAGGCCACCGGCGAGGATCGAGCCGATCACCATCGCGCCCGAATTGACGATATTGTTGGCCGCGACGGTGCGCGCCGCCTGCGCCTTGGGCACCGTCGTGGTGAGGAAGGCATAGAGCGGCACGACGAACATGCCGCCGGTGATCGAAATGCCGAGCAGCGCGCCGATCATCGGCAGCACGCCGGAATGGTTGAAGAAGTCGCGGATCGTGTAGAGCGTGCCCTCCGGCGCCGCCTGCCAATGCGCGGCGACATAATGGAAAGCGGCGACGAACAGGCCCATGCCGATCACCGACGGCGCCGAATAGCGCGCCGAGACCTCGCCCTTGAGCAGGCGGTTGACGAGTATCGAGCCGATCGCGACGCCGACCGAGAAGATCGCGAGGAACAGGCTTGCGATCTGGCGGTCGGCGGTGAGCACGTTCTTCACCAGCGGCGGGAACTGGATGAAGAGCACCGCCCCGATCGTCCAGAAGAAGCTGATCGCGATCACGGCCAGGAAAAGGCGCCTGATGTGCATCGTCGCCGCGACCAGCCGTACCGACGACCGGACCACGTTGAGATCGATCTTGTGGCCGTGCTCGAGCGCCGGCGCCGGTGGCACCTGCCGCCCGGCCGCATAGCCGATCAGGGCGACCGCGATCACCAGGGCCGCCGAAGCCCGGACCGGGATGATGCCGGCGAGCAGGGTTCCGAACAGGATCGCGACATAGGTTCCGGCCTCGACCAGGCCGGTGCCGCCCAGCACCTCGTCGGGGTGGAGATGCTGCGGCAGGATCGCATATTTGATCGGGCCGAAGAAGGTCGAGTGGATGCCCATCGCGAACAAGGCGAGCAGCATCAGCGGCATCGCGAACGCGCCGATCGCCACGCCCTTCCAGGCGAGCAGCAGGCCGGTCGCGCCGACCATCATGATGAAAATCTCGCAGAATTTGATGATCCGGATCATCCAGGCCTTGTCGCGCGCGTCGGCGAGCTGGCCGGACAGCGCGGAGAGGAGGAAGAAGGGCAGGATGAAGATGCCGGTGGTCAGCGCGCTGAACCAGAATTCCGACCGCTCGTCATTGTACAGTTGATAGACGACGAACAGCACCATCGCGTTCTTGAACAGATTGTCGTTGAACGCGCCGAGCAACTGAGTGGCGAAAAGAGGCAGGAAGCGCCGTGTACGCAGCAAATGAAGCGAGTCGGTCATTGCCGGCCGGAACTCATGCGCGCGGGAAAGGAGGGGCCCTCCGGCCGCGGTTGGTGTCCAGCCATCCTCTCACTTTCGCTCCCCGCCAAGGGTCATAGGGGCTGGCACGCGGCATAAGCAAGCCCCGCCTCTCCCAATCGCCGCGCTTTGGCGCTAAGCGCAGGGGAGATGCTGACGCTGCCCAACCTGCTCACGCTTTCGCGCATCTTCGCGGTGCCGATCCTGGTGTTCCTGCTCTGGCAGCCGGGCTGGGCCGATTATGCGATCACCTTCGCGCTCTACTGCCTGGTCGGGATCACCGATTATTTCGACGGCTATGTCGCCCGCGCGCGCGGCGCCGTCTCCCGGCTCGGCCAGTTCCTCGATCCGATCGCCGACAAGATCATGGTCGCGGCGGTGATCGTGATGCTGGTCTCGACCCGCGATCCCGCCCAGGCGCCGATCGTCCATGATGTCCACATCATTCCCGCGCTGGTGATCCTGTTGCGCGAGATCATGGTGTCGGGACTGCGCGAATATCTGGCGGGCCTCAGGGTCTCGATGCCAGTCAGCCAGCTTGCCAAGTGGAAGACGACGTTCCAGATCGTCGCGCTGGGCGCGCTGATCCTGGCCGGCGCGCTGCCGCAATGGCCCTGGGTGCAGGCGGCCGGGCTCGCCTGCCTGTGGGCGGCGGCGGCGCTGACTTTGATCACGGGATGGGATTATCTGAGGGTCGGCCTCAAGCACATGGACTGAGCCGGATCGGGGAGGGGAGAATGACGGAAGCACAGCTTTCCGGCGCGCTCATGATCGGCACGTTCCTGCTGGCGCCGGCGATCATGATTGCGCTCGGGCTGGCGGGATGGCTCATCTCGCGATTCGGCAAGGACAGCCGGACCGGGCGGATGGTGAGGCGCGTCCTCGGCCTCGGCGGGCTTGCCGGCGTGAGCCTGTTCATTGGCACGATGATCGCGACAGCGGGCGGAGCGATCCATCCCGATCTCCTGAACGTGGCCGTCCCCTATGTGTGCGACGGGCGGGGAGGCGCCGATATGGTGTCCACGCCCTATTCCTACCGGCCGGGGCAACAAGGCGTTTCACGGCAGGTCATCTGCCCGGGGCCGGACGGGGCGGGCGAGGACCAAACCCTGCATGTCGTCGTGACCGCCTGCCTCATTTACGGTCTCTTTGCGTTCGCATTCCTGATGCTGCTGGTCTTCGCGCGCAAGGCGACGCGGCTTCTTCGCACCGGTTCCGTCTGAGACCCGGATTCAGGCCGCCGCCTTCAGCGCGTCAGCGAGCAGCCGGAATTCCTTCTCGCGCGGGCTTCCCTTGCGCCAGACGAGCGCGATGCGCCGCATCGAATGATCCGCCTCGAGGCGCCGGGCGACGATGCCGGTGCCGCCCAGGATGCCGGCCTCGACCGCCATTTCGGGGATGAGCGTGGTGCCCAGGCCGTTGCCGACCATCTGCACGAGCGTGTGGAGCGACGTGCCCAGGATCGAGGCTTCGGCCCGAAGCTCAGGCCGGTTGCAGGCGGCGAGCGCATGGTCCTTGAGGCAGTGGCCGTCCTCGAGCAGCAGCAGGCTCGCCTGGTCGATCGCCGCCGCCGGCACGCATTCGGGGAGGCTCTCGGCGGCGCCCGGCGGGAAGGCGACGAGCAGCGCATCGTCGAACAGATCGGCGATATCGACGTCGCCGCAGGCATAAGGGAGGGCGAGCAGCACGCAATCGAGCTTGCCGCGGTGCAGCGCGTCGCACGCCGCCTGGCTGGTCTCCTCGCGCAGGTATAATTTGAGGTCCGGCCATTGCTCGCGCAGGCGCGGCAGCAGGGTCGGCAGCAGGAACGGGGCTATCGTCGGGATCACGCCCATCCTGAGCTCGCCGGCGAGCGGCTGGCCGGCGGCGCGGACCATGTCGGTGAGATCCTCGGTCTCGCGCAGGATGCGCTGCGCCTTTTGCGCCACGCGCTCGCCGAGCGGCGTGAACCGCACCACCCGCCGGGTGCGCTCGACCAAGATCACGCCGATCAAGGTCTCAAGCTCCTTGATGCCGGCGGAGAGGGTCGACTGGGTGACGAAGCAGGCCTCGGCGGCGCGCCCGAAATGACCCTCGGTCCGGAGGGCAACCAGATATTGCAGTTGCTTGAGCGTGGGCAAATAGGTGGCGGTCATGGAATCATTGGCTCATTCGATCAATGGGTGAGATTTAATCTATTGGAACGATGAAATCCAGCTTCTATATGCACTGCAACATCGTTTTTCCGCAGCGCACAAAACAGGAGAATCCGACGTATGCTGACCGTTGGCGACAAGCTTCCCGAACTGACCCTCTCTGTCCAGCAGGGCACCTCCGCCCTTCCCGCGGGCGAGACGATCGACCTCGCCGAAACGGACGGCAAGTGGAAGGTTCTGTTCTACTGGCCGAAGGATTTCACCTTCGTCTGCCCGACCGAAATCGTCGGCTATGGCGAGCTCAAGGGCGATCTCGCCGATCGCGACGCGGTGCTGATCGGCGCCTCGACCGACACCGCCCATGTCCATTTCGCCTGGCGCCGCTCGGACGAGCAGCTTGCCAATGCGGATTTCCCGTGGATCGCCGACAACAAGAAGACGCTGGCCGAGGCGCTCGGCATTCTCGATGCCGGCGAGGGCGTCGCCTATCGCGCGACCTTCGTCGTCGATCCCGACAATATCATCCAGCATGTCACGGTGAACGGCCTCAATGTCGGCCGCAACCCGGCCGAGACGCTGCGCGTGCTCGACGCGCTGCAGACCGACGAGCTGTGCCCGTGCAACTGGACAGCTGGCGAAGAGGTCCTGCGCCCCGCGGCGTAAGCCCCCCCTGACGCCCCGAACCGGGCGCGGACCTCAAAGCTGGGGCGCGGCATCCCGAGGGGCGCCGCGCCCCTTTCTTTTCCCCGTCATTCCGGCCTAGGCTGGGAGGACGAGACGTGGAGACTCCCGATGTCCCTCAAGGAATTCGCCGACGCATTGCCCGATTATGCCAAGGATCTGCGGCTCAACATGTCGTCATTGCTCGCCGATCAGACGCTTGGCGACGACAATCGCAAATGGGGCCTCATCCTCGCCTGCGCGCACGGCAGCGGCTACAAGCCGATCGTCGTCGCGGCCGAGGCCGAGATCGCCGGCAAGCTCGACGATGTCTATGCCAGCGCGGCCCGTTCGGCGGCGGCGATCATGGCGATGAACAACGTCTATTACCGCTTCGTCCACCTCGCCACCAACCCGGTCTATCAAACACTGCCGGCGAAGCTTCGCATGCAGTGCATCGGCAATCCCGGCATCGACAAGGCGGATTTCGAATTGTTCAGCCTCGCGGTCAGCGCGCAGAACGGGTGCGGCATGTGCATCGACAGCCACGAGCGGGTGCTGACCCAGCACGGCATCAAGGCCGAGACGATCCAGGGCGCCGCCCGGGTCGCCGCGATCGTGAAGGCCGTCGCGACCGTCCACGCGACGCTCTGACCGGTTCGCCACGCGCCGGAACCGATTCGGCCTGGGTCGGTTTCGGACGGGTCATGCAGAAACCTGTTGCGCGATGGCCGTTCTCGACCGCCTGCTGAATGCGGTCGTCCGCTACGGCCCGCTGACCGTGATCGACTCGCGCGGCAGGCCGCATAGCTATGGCATGGGGGTTGGCGCGCTGCGTCCGGTGACGGTCCGCATCGTCGATCGCGCGACCGAATGGGCGCTGCTGCGCCGGCCCTCGCTGGCGATGGGCGAGGCCTATATGGACGGCCGGCTGCGGATCGAGCAGGGCGACACGCGCGCTTTGCTCGACCTGGTCGCCTACAATTTTCGCTGGGATGCGGATGGCGGCGCGGCGCCCAGCCTGTGGCGGCCATGGCGCCTCCTGGCCGGGTTCGACTCGTTGAACCGCCGCGCCCGCTCGCGCCGCAATGTCGCCCATCATTACGATCTGTCCGACCGGCTCTACGATCTCTTCCTCGACGCCGATCGCCAATATAGCTGCGCCTATTTCGTCGAACCCGAGGTCGGGCTCGAGCGCGCGCAATATGACAAGAAGGCGCATATCGCCGCCAAGCTCGATCTGAAGCCCGGTCAGCGCGTGCTTGATATCGGCTGCGGCTGGGGCGGCATGGCGCTTTACCTGAACAAGGTCGCCGACGTCGACGTGCTCGGCATCACCTTGTCAAAGGAGCAGTTGCAGGTCGCGCGGCGGCGCGCCGTCGCGGCGGGGGTCGCCGATCGGGTGCGATTCGACCTGATTGACTATCGCGATGTCGCCGGCACGTTCGACCGCATCGTCTCGGTCGGCATGTTCGAACATGTCGGGCCGCCGCATTACCGCGCCTTCTTCCACAAGTGCCGGTCGCTGCTCGCCACCGACGGGGTCATGCTGCTGCATACGATCGGCCGCGCCGACGGGCCGACGGCGACCGATCCATGGGTCGCCAAATATATCTTTCCCGGCGGCCGCGTGCCGGCGCTGAGCGAGATCGCGCCGGCGCTCGAACACGAACGGTTGTGGCTCACCGACCTGGAGGTGCTCCGGCTCCATTACGCGCGGACGCTCGATCATTGGTATGATCGGGTCCAGGCGGCGCGGCGCGAGATCGAGACGCTTTACGATGCGCGCTTCTTCCGGATGTGGGAATATTATCTCGCCGGCGCCGCTGCGGCGTTCCGCTACGAAGCCCATGTCGTTTTCCAGCTCCAGCTCGCCCGCCGCCAGGAGGCGGTGGCGCTCACCCGCGACTATGTGGGCCGCGCCGAGCGGCGGTTGCGCGCGGAGGAGGGCCGGCGTCCCTCAGACCGCAGCGAGATAGGCGTCGAGGCGGGCGAGCTGCGCGGCGACCTCGTCCTGCGCGAGGAATGAGCCGAGGAAGGAATTGCGGGCGAGCGTCGCGAGATCGTCGCGGGAAAGGCCGCGCCCTTTGGCGGCGGCGCGGTAATTGTCGTTCACATAGCCGCCGAAATAGGCCGGATCGTCCGAATTGATCGTCGCGCGCAGGCCCGCCCGCAGCATCGCGTCGATCGGGTGCGCCGTCATGTCGGGAACGACGCAGAGCTTGAGGTTCGAGAGCGGACAGACGGTCAGCGTCATGCCCGAGCGCGCGAGGCGGGCGACCAGCGCGGGGTCTTCGAGCGACCGGTTGCCGTGGTCGAGCCGGTCGATCCTGAGAATATCGAGCGCCTCGCGGACATAATCGGGCGGCCCTTCCTCGCCGGCATGGGCGACGCGCCTGAGGCCGAACGTGGCGGCGGCATCGAACACGCGGACGAACTTCGACGGCGGATGGCCGAGCTCGGAGGAATCGAGGCCGACCGCCGCGATCCTGTCAAGCCATGGCTCGGCCGCCTTCAGCGTCGCGAACGCATCGGCTTCGTCGAGATGGCGCAGGAAGCACAGGATCAGCTTCGAGGAGATGCCGTGCCTGTCGCGCGCCTCCTCCATCCCGGCGAGCAAGCCTTCCATCACCGTGCCGAACGCGACACCACGCGCGGTGTGGGTCTGCGGATCGAAGAAGATCTCGGCATGGACGACAGTGTCGGCCGCGGCGCGATCGAAATAGGCGGCGGCGAGATCGCGGAAATCCGCTGCCTCGCGGAGCACGTCCGCGCCCTGATAATAGATGTCGAGGAAGTCCTGCAGGTTCGAGAAGCTGTAGGCGGCGCGCACCTCCTCGACGCTGGCGAACGGGATCGCGACCTTGTTGCGCTTCGCCAGCGCGAACATCAGCTCGGGCTCGAGGCTGCCCTCGATATGCATGTGCAGCTCGGCCTTGGGCAGGCCGGCGATGAAAGCGTCGAGATCGGTCATGCCGCCGAACCTAGGCGATCCCGCCGGCCGCGCAACCGCAACTTCGCTCAGGTCGCGGCCGGCTCCGCCACCCGTGTCGCTTCGGCGTGGACCGCGCGCCAGACGCCGTCGATGCGGTGGAAGGTGTCGGAGAAGCGGATGCGGGCGCGGAACGGCGTGCCGTGGTCGCTTCCGGTCAGCACCGCGTCGCCGCCGACGAGGCCGGCGTCGGGACCGAGCGGGATGAAGTAGCGATCGGTGGGCGTCACGAAATCGAAATGCATGCCAGGCGCGGTGAAGCCCTGGATGAACTGGCTCTTGTCCTGGCGCGTGCCGTCGCTGCCGATCAGGATGAAGTCGTCGGCCATCAGCCGGTCCATCTCGGCCGCGTTCTGGGTGAGCTGGGCGCGGTCGAAACGGTCCGCGATCCGGTGCAGCTCGCCGATGCTCACGTCGGCGCGTGGATGGGCGGAGCAGGCGGCGAGCGCGACGAGGGCCAATGCGATAAGCGGGACGGCGCGCTTCACGCCGCCGGCGCCTCATATTGCTCGATCACCCAGGGCTCCTCCTGCGCCGCCTCGATCCATTCCTTCATCCAGGCGTGGTCGAGGATCGTCTCCATATAAGCGGCGGCGAAGCGCGGGACCGGGATCGAGTAGGTGACGAACCGCGTCACCACCGGCGCGAACATGATGTCGACCGCGCCGAAATCGCCGAACAGATAGGGGCCGCCGCTGCCGTGCCGCGCGCGCGCCTGGGCCCACAATTCGAGGATGCGGACGATCTCCGCGCGGACGGGGTCGGCGAGCTCGGGCTGCGGGAATTGCTTGCGTACGTTCATGCCGAGCTCGCGGCGCACGTTGGGATAGCTCGAATGCATCTCCGCCGCCATCGATCGCGCCATGCCACGCGCGGTCTCGTCCCTGGGCCAGTAGCGGTCGCGGTCGGTCTTGTCGGCGAGCCATTCGATGATCGCCAGGCTGTCCCAGATCACCGCCTGGTCGTCCCACAGGATCGGCACCTTGCCGCCCGACGGCGCGAACTCCTCGCCCTGGGTGCGCTTGTCCCAGGCCTCGTCGAACATCGGGACCGTGATCTCCTCGAACGGCAGGCCGGAATGTTTCACCGCCAGCCAGCCGCGCAGCGACCAGGAGGAATAGGCCTTGTTGCCGATGATGAGCTTGAGCAAGCGGACCTCCCGGCCGGTCGTTCGAACGAATTAGATCTGTGCCGCCTCTAGCACCGCCGCGCGCAGCCGGTCCATGCCAAGCCCGGTCTCGCTCGACGTGACGATGATCTCTGGATGCGCGGCGGGGCGGGTGCGGGCCTCGGCCGCAGTGCGCGCTTCGACGTCGGCCAGCTCGGTCGCCTTGATCTTGTCGGCCTTGGTGAGGACGATGCCATAGGAGACCGCCGCATCGTCGAGCATCTTCATCAGTTCGCGGTCGATCTCCTTCACGCCATGGCGCGCGTCGATCAGCAGCAGCGCGCGCATCAGCACCTGGCGACCGCGCAGATAGTCGTTGACCAGGAAGCGCCACTTTTTCGCCAGCTCCTTCGGCGCCTTGGCGAAGCCGTAGCCGGGCATGTCGACGAGCCGGAGGCGGGCTGGATCGCCGACGTCGAAGATGTTGAGCTCTTGCGTTCGCCCCGGCGTGTTCGAGGTGCGGGCGAGGCCGTTGCGGTTGGTCAGCCGGTTGAGCAGCGAGGACTTGCCGACATTGGAGCGTCCGGCGAATGCGATCTCGGGAATGCCGGGATCGGGCAGGAATTTGAGCTCCGGCGCCGATTTCAGGAACGAGACGGGCCCGGAAAAAAGCTTCCGGGCCCGCGTGTCGAGATCGTCCTCGCCCCCGCTCACTTCTTGGCCGGCGCCGTCATCGCGGCCTTGAGCTCCGGATTGCGCGCATAGAGGATGCGCTGCTGGAGGATCGAGAGCGTGTTGTTGGTGAGCCAGTAAAGCTGCAGGCCCGCCGCGAACGGCGCCATGATGAACATCAGCACCCACGGCATCAGCCCCATCACCTGCTGCTGCATCGGATCGGCCGCCGGCGGCGCCAGCTTCTGTTGCATCCAGATCGAAAAGCCGACGAGGATCGGCAGCACGCCGAGCGCGAGCAGATGCGGCGGCGTGAACGGCAGATAGCCGAACAGGTTGACCGGGGTCAGCGGATCGGGCGCGGAAAGATCGCGGATCCACAGCACGAACGGCTCGTGCCGCATCTCCACCGAGACCAGCAAAGTCTTGTAGAGCGCGTACATGATCGGGATCTGGAGCACGATCGGGAGGCAGCCGGCGGCCGGATTGACCTTCTCCTCCTTGTAGAGCTTCATCATCTCTTCCTGAAGCTTCATCCGGTCGTCCTTGTGCCGCGCCTGCAGCGCCTTCATCTTCGGCTGGACGGCGCGCATCTTCGCCATCGACGCGAACTGGCGCTGCGCGATCGGGAAGAGCAGCAGGCGGACGATCACGACGAGGCAGATGATCGCCACGCCGAAATTGCCGATATGCTCGAACAGCCAGACCAGCAGCGAGAAGATCGGCTTCATGAACCAGCGGAACCAGCCCCAGTCGATCGCGCGCTCGATCTGCGTGCCGAGCTGGGTCGAATAGGTTTCGAGCAGGCTCACTTCCTTCGCGCCGGCGAAGAGGTGGGTGACCGTCCTCCGGCCCTGGCCCGGCGGGACCATGGTCTGCGCCGGCGCGAGATCCGCCTGAAAGGCGTCGCTGCCGGCATTGTGGCGGAAGCTCGCGGTGACGTTCGCCGCCTGATCGGGGACGAGGGCCGCCAGCCAATATTTGTCGGTAAAGCCGATCCAGCCGCCATGGCTTTGATAGGCGCGCGACCCGGCTTCGCGCACGTCCTTGAAATTGTTCTCGTAATTGGCGGCGCCGTTGAACACGCCGACTGGGCCCAGATGGTTGGTCCAGGACGAGGCATCATGCGATTCGCCGACGCGGTTGACGAGCCCGAAGGGCTGGGCGGCGATCGGGCCGGTTCCGCCATTGGTGACCCGCTGCTCGATCGTGAACAGATAGTCGGCGTCAACCGAGAGCAGGATCTGGAAGAGCTGGCCGTGGCCGTTGTTCCAGCTCAGGGTCACCGGCGTGCCAGGGGTCAGGCGGGTGCCGTTCGCCTGCCAGACCGTGTCGGGCCCGGGCGCGACGAAACCACTGCCGGTCCAGCCGAAGCCGGCGAAATAGGCCTCGGGCGTCCCGCTCGGCGAGAACAGGCGGACGGGGGGCGAATTGCGGTCGATCGTCTGGCGCTCGGTGGTGAGGACGAGATCGTCGATCCGCGCGCCCTTGAGGTTGATCGAGCCCCTGAGGTGCGGCGTGTCGATCGCGACGCGCGGGGTTTCGGCGATCACGACGCGCCGGTCGCGGACCGCGGCAGGGCTGGGATTGGCCGGACCGGCATGGGGCTGCGGCAGCGTCACCTGCTTGCCATGCTCGATCTTGGTCGCGGGCGGATTGGCGGCCGGGAAGAAATGCTGCGTCAGGAATCCCCAGCCGATCAACACCAGCCCAGACAGCACGACCGCCAGGATCATGTTCCGGTTCTCTTTCACCTCAGTCCCTTCTTGCTGACCGGATTCATGGCACCGGATCGTAACCGGATCCGCCCCAGGGGTGGCAGCGCAGGATTCGCCGGAGGGCGAGCCAGCTTCCGCGGAGCGCCCCATAGCGGGAAAGCGCGGTGATTGCATAGGCCGAGCAGCTCGGCTGATAGCGGCAGCTTGGCGGCAGGATCTGGGACGGCCCCAACTGCCAGCCGCGCGCGACCAGGATGAGCAGCCGGCTGATCATCCCGAAAGCTTCGCCAAAGCGCGCCGGAGATCGTCGACGAGCGCGGCGAACGGCCGCTCGATGCCGCCGGCGCGGCCGATCAGGACATGATCGGCGCCGGCAATGCCCGCCTCGGCAAGCAACGCGCGCGCGAGTTCGCGGAAGCGGCGCTTCATCCGATTGCGAACGACCGCGCCGCCGACCTTCTTCGATACGGTGATGCCGAGACGGACCAGCGGATCGCCGTCGTCGCGCGGCCGGACGAGCAGGATGAAGCCGGGCATCGGCGCGCGCCTGCCGCCGTTCGCGGCGAGATAGTCCGCGCGGCGGGTGAGCTTGCCGATCGGCCGTTCGGTCAGGCGGACAGTTTCTTGCGGCCGCGGCTGCGGCGCGCGGCCAGAACCTTGCGGCCACCGACGGTCGCCGACCGGGCCCGGAAGCCGTGCCGGCGCTTGCGCACGAGATTGCTCGGCTGGAAGGTGCGCTTCATCGCTCATTCCTCGTAAAATCGACTGAAAGAAAAGGGCCGCCACAGGGGCGGCCTCGTTGCGGGGCGCGATAGGCAAAGCCGCCGCCAAAGTCAATCGCCCCGCGCATCGGCCGGGGCGTGGGCGTCGGGCGCCTCGCCGCGCTTGCGAAGTTCATGCCGCCGCCGCGCGCTCGCCCGGCGCATCCCCCAGTCCATCCAATGGCCCTTGCGTGGATGCTTGCGCTTGAAGCGGACATACATGCGCTTCGCCCAGCCGCTATATTTGAGCACCAGGCCGAGCCCCGCCGCGAAGACGAAGACACCGCCCGGCCCCGGGATCGCGCCGACGATCGGGGAGACCAGCATCAGCACGACGCCGAGCGCGAACAGGCTTTGCCGCACCAACGGGATGTTGCTCCAACGCGACCAGGTTTCACGCACGCTCATCCCCGCCATGTGGGGGAGGTGTTTCGCAAGCGCAATACGGCGGACGCCGGGCGATAGGGCGGCGGCCGGCGCCCGGCTCGACTTTGCGGGATGGCGCTGCCAGAACCGGGCCGAGGGCAGGGGGAGTTCGAATGGTCGCGCATGTCGCCACGGTGGCGTTCCTTGGGCTCGAATCGCGCGCCGTCGAGGTCCAGGTCCAGATCGCCGGCGGACTGCCCAAATTCCTGATCGTCGGCCTGCCCGACAAGGCGGTCGGCGAGAGCCGGGAGCGGGTCCACGCCGCATTGGCCGCGATCGGGCTTTCGCTGCCGCCCAAGCGGATCACGGTGAATCTCTCGCCGGCGGACCTGCCCAAGGAGGGCTCGCATTACGATCTGCCGATCGCGCTCGGGCTGCTCGCCGCGATGGGCGCGGTGGATGCCGAGACGCTGGCCGGCTATGTGGCGATCGGCGAGCTTGCGCTGGACGGGCGGATCGCGCCGTCGCCGGGCGTGCTGCTCGCCGCGCTCCATGCATCGTCGGAGGGGCTCGGGCTGATCTGCCCCGCCGCGCAGGGGAGCGAGGCGGCCTGGGCCGGCGATGTCGAAGTGGTCGGCGCGCCCGATCTCATCGCGCTCATCAACCATATGCGCGGCACGGCGGTGCTGACCCCGCCCAGGCCGGGCGCGGCCGATCCACCGGTCCGGACGCTCGATCTCAACCAGGTGAAGGGACAGGAGACCGCCAAGCGCGCGCTCGAGATCGCGGCGGCGGGCGGCCACAATCTGCTGATGGTCGGGCCGCCCGGCGCCGGCAAGTCGCTGCTCGCCGCCTGCCTGCCCGGCATCCTGCCCGAGCTGACGCCCTCCGAGGCGCTCGAGGTCTCGATGATCGCCTCGGTCGCCGGGGAGCTGAAGGATGGCCGGCTGATCCGCACCCGCCCGTATCGCGCGCCGCATCACAGCGCCTCGATGCCGGCGCTGGTGGGTGGAGGACTGAAGGTGCGGCCGGGCGAAGCGAGCCTGGCCCATCTTGGCGTGCTGTTCCTCGACGAGCTGCCGGAGTTCCAGCGCGGCGCGCTCGATTCGCTGCGCCAGCCGCTCGAGACCGGCACCGTCCAGGTCGCGCGCGCCAACGCGCACGTCACCTTTCCGGCGCGGGTCCAGTTGATCGCGGCGATGAATCCCTGCCGCTGCGGTCATCTCGGCGATGCGGCGCTTGCGTGCTCGCGCGCGCCCCGGTGCGCGGCGGATTATCAGGCGAAGGTCTCGGGGCCATTGCTCGACCGGATCGACCTCCACGTCGAGGTCGCCGCGGTCGCCGCCGCCGATCTGGTGCTGCCGCCGCCCGCCGAGGGCTCGGCCGAGGTCGCCGCGCGGGTCGCGACGGCGCGCGGCGTGCAGACCGCGCGCTACGAAGGGAAGGGGCCGCGCACCAATGCCGAGGCCGATGGCGAATTGCTCGATAAGGTCGCGACCCCGGACGAGCCTGGTCGGCGCCTGCTCGCCCAGGCGGCCGAGGCGATGCGGCTGTCGGCGCGCGGCTATCATCGGGTGCTGAAGGTGGCGCGCACCATCGCCGATCTTGCCGGCAGCGACGGCGTCGGCCGCGTCCATGTCGCGGAGGCGCTGAGCTATCGCCGCCAGGCGCCGCGCAATTAGGAGCCGCGGAACACCCTGACGCCGTTCTGGATCACGACGCTCGGCGTGCGCCGCGGCGCGGTGGCGGTCGGCGTCCGCGCGCTCGTCCGGCGCGCCGCCGCGCCGCCGCCGGTCCGCATCGCGACGGCGCGATAGACGACCGGCCGTTCGACGACCGGAATTTCCAGAACCGGCGTCTCGACCATCGGCGAAAGGCCGCCGCCGCGCCGCCGCGATGCGCGCGGCGCGGCCTCTTCGAGCGGCCGCAGCGCATCATTGTCCATATAAGCGGCGTTCGGATCGTCCGCGGCCGGCGCCTGGGTGAAGGCATCGGCCGATCCGCCATAACCGGGGCGCCGATAGAAAATGTGCGCGCCAAGCACGATCTGCGGCACCAGGCTCGGCGCCCAATAAGGGCTGATCGCGATGATGTGATAATTGGTCGCGAGGCCGACCGGGCGATAGACGCTGCCGTGGAGTGCCGCATCGGCGATCTGGCGCGCGCGATCCCAGGCAGCGGCGTTGATCGGCCGGTTCATCGAACCGTCGCAGGTGAAGGTGAACTGGCAGCCGGTATAGCGGGTCGAGCCCTGATAGACGACGCCGCACACTGTGTTGGGATAGGCCGGATGGCGCACCCGGTTGAGCACCACTTGGGCGACCGCGCGCTGGCCGTCGGCGGACTGGCTGCGCGCCTCGTAATAGATCGCCTCGGCAAGGCACTCGCGCGATCGATCGACCGCCGCGGCATCGCCCTGGGCGCTGAACGGCTGGGCCGAGTCGGCGGCGAGCGCGGACGACGGCAAGGCGGCGGCCAGCGCCGCGATCGTCAGGAAAATACGCATCCAGAATCCGGCCCGCTGTTCGGGACCGGGCTCTAACGGCCTATCCTTGGGAAGCGGTTAATGTCGCCGGCAGGCGGTCACTTGCCCGAATTGGCCGGCGGCGGGCTCGATGTCGTCACGTTGATATCGGGCAGGTCGATCTTCGGCGCGGCGACGTTGACGTTGATGTCCGCCTTGTCCGCCGCCCGGCCGAGATAGCCGTTGAAATAGAGGAAGGCGGCCACGCCGAGCACGATCACCAGGATGACGAGCGCGATCAAGCCGCCGCCACCGCCGCCGCCGCGCCCGCCTTCGATCACCGTGGTCTCGTGGACCACCTGGGGCGCATCGCCGCGCCGTCCGTCATCGCCCATGATTTCTCTCCCGATCGTTTCGAGGCCGAACGACGGAGAGAGAAAGACGGTTCCCCTACGCCTCCGGCAGGAAGTCCGGCACGGAAAGGTAACGCTCGCCGGTGTCGTAGTTGAAGCCGAGGATGCGCTTGCCGGAAAGCTCGGGGAGCTTTTGGCGGATCGCGTCCAGCGTCGCGCCGGAGCTGATGCCGACGAGCATGCCCTCCTCG